>ENA-OYYQ01000093-OYYQ01000093.1-human-gut-metagenome-genome-assembly--contig:-NODE-93-length-54786-cov-17.774223_pt1 | contig 54786 bp, 81 predicted proteins | sample MGYA00243252_ERZ653455 | MGnify/ENA primary metagenome ERZ653455 (study PRJEB26926, sample SAMN06164940) | human gut metagenome | biome: ENVO:00009003; feature: ENVO:2100002; material: ENVO:00002003...
CAAAGTGAACATGATAAATTGTTTCGTGAATATTGTGATAAATTAAATTTAAAAGTTATCACTTGTAATTGGTCAACATTGGATTATACTGCTGACATGGTTGAAAAAATGTTAAAAGTAGGTGAAAAAAATGATTAAAAAAATTGGGTTAGAGTATTTCAAAAACAATCCTGATGTAAATGGTGGATATCATGAATATTTGTTAATTAATGATGCAATTAAGGATATCAAGAATATTGATGATGTTATTGTATTGATTAATGGTGCAATTACGGATGATGAGCATGAACAATTAAGTGTATTGTTAATTAATGACAAACGAAAAAAGATATTTATTGCAACAGATATGTATTGCTTAGATAAATGTAGTAAGATAGCTAGCTTATGTGATTATGTGTTAGGGCAATTTCGTTATTTACCAAATGAGTATAATTGGTTAAAGAACTATATGTATAGCTATGTGCCAGAATTATTTTATGATGAAGCGCAAAATCAAAAAATTGATAAAATTGATAATATATTATTTTTTGGTGGAGGACTTAATGATGGTCGTGGTGCTACATTGGCAAAATATCATGTACATTGTGACATGAAATGCTATGTTAAACAAAATGACAATACTGACAATCGAATTCCATATGACCAATATTGCAAAGACGCAGCAAAATATAAATATCATTTAATCATTGCAAGAGATTTATACACTAAATATCATTGGGTAACTCCAAGATATGTTGAATGCATTTCAATGGGATCTATTCCTGTTGTTGATACAATGTATGATGCTAATAATCATTTTAAAATTCCAACTCTCTTTAGAGCACAAGCAGGACTTGAAGCAAAGTATTTGATGAAGTATTGTAATGCACCAGAAAATACTGAGTTTATAAACGATGTAATAAATGATTGTAAAGTTGGTATTAAAAGAAAGCAAACATATTTAAAAGAGATAATTGAAGACATTATTAAAATGTGAAATGAAGGAGAAAAAGAAATGATTAAGTGCCAAAATCTTGCGGAGCTTTATTCAAAATTTGGTAAGGCACTATTAAGTGAAGGTAGTACAGTGTCACCACGAGGGTTCGAGACAAAAGAATTATTATGCCAAACAGTTCTTATTGAGGACCCAAGGTCAAGATTAATATACAATAAAGATAGGAATTTTAGCTTGGTGTATGCAGTTGTCGAATCAATTATGTTATTTTCTGCAGTCAACATTACTGCTCCTTATACTTACTTTAATAAACGAATGTATACCTTCTCAGATGATGGAGTAACATTCTATGGGTGTTATGGTACAAGGATCGCTGACAAAATTATTGACGTAGTAACAAAGTTAGTTAATGACTCAAGTAGTAGACAAGCAGTACTTACTATTTACAACTCAAATGATATAGCAGCCAATAGTAAAGATATTCCTTGTACTGTGATGATGCAATTTTTTATTAGAGACAATAAGCTACATTTAAATGTGCATATGCGTTCAAACGATATTATTTATGGAACACCTTATGACATTTATAATTTCACAAATTTGCAAGAAGCAATTGCTAATACACTTGGCATAGATGTTGGTTACTATTATCATACTGTTGGTAGTTGGCATTGCTATAAAGAAATGTTTGGAAAAAACACATATGAAATATTGGAGTCTTTAATTAATTATTCTGAGCCGATTGACACAAAAATTAAATTTAATGTTAATAATTATCAAGCAGTTGCTAGAGATTATGTTAACTTAATCATTGACCCTAATCATGTTAGCAATCTTGCTAATGTTGAATGTTTATCATTAGGAACTGCTGCACTAATTCATGGTAGTCCATATGCTATCATATTAAATGAAATGCAATGGATGAAAGGCGAAGAAAGGCATTTTACTCCTCCCAAATGGGCAGAAAAATTTACAAAAAGGTGGTATAAATGACAAAATATGGCTGGACTAATTTGCATCGACATTCGGAATTTAGCTTATTTGATGGATTTGGCAGACAAAGAGATGCTGCAAGATATGCAAGTGAATTAGGATTAACTTCATTAGGCATATCGGAACATGGTAGCATATCAGGGTTGGTTGCTCATTATGAGGCCTGTAAAGAGATAGGGATTAAAGCTATTTTGGGTTGTGAAATTTACTTTCAACCAAAATTTAACAAAGAAAAAAAATACTATCACATGTGCTTGTTTTGTAAAGATAAAGAAGGCTATCAAAACCTAATGAGATTGATGACAGCTGCAAATATTGAATATTTTTATCGAAAGCCAGTTGTCACAATGGCATTATTGCAAAAATATCATAAAGGACTTGTTTGTACAACTGCATGCTTAGCAGGCATTGTATCACAAGCAATATTGTATAATCATAATGATAAAGCATTATCAAGGATACAATTATTGCATAAATTGTTTGGTGATGATTTGTACATTGAAATCATGCCATATGCTGTATTTGATGAGCAAGGTTTTGATATGCAATTAAAAGTTGATAATGCTTTGTTAAAGATTTGTGATAAATATGGCTATAAGCCAATTATAACAACTGATAGTCATTTCATAAAGCCAGAAGATTATGAAGCATATCAATTAATGTATAAGATTGGCAATCGAACAATGTATGCTGATTATTCATCTCGTTATATGCCGTCAGAAAATGAAGTAAAGAAACGATTTGAAAAAAGGCATGAAAGAAGTGCAATTCCATTATTAAGGAATACAGCCGAAATTGTTGAAAAATGTAATGTCGATTTGGAAAGCTTGTTTGTTGAGGACATTCCAAAAGTTGATTATGGTGAGGATAGCAAGACACTTATCAAAAGGCTTGTTAAAGAAGGATTAAAAGATAAAGGTAAGTGGAATAAGACATATATTCAAAGGGCAAAGCATGAATTAAATATCATTTTTGATTTAGGCTTTGAGGATTACTTTATTTTGTGCTGGGATATTATTTCCTTTGCAAGGAAAAATAATATTGGCTATGGGCATGGTCGAGGTTCTGTTTGTGGTAGTTTAGTGGCATATGCAATGGGAATAACTGATGTAGATGCAATTCAACAAGGTACAATGTTTGAAAGATTTTTGAGACCTGGAAAGCATAAAATGCCTGATATTGATATGGATTTTGAGTCGGAACATAGGCAGGAAGTTATTGACTACATCCACGAACGATATAAAGGTAGAACTGCACAGATAGCAACTTATGGATTGTATAAAGCTGATAATTTAATCAATGATTTATTTAGGGTTCGTGATGATTTGCCTAGGGAATATATAGATATTATGAAAAAAGAAATTAAGATTGTGTATCCAAGCATTGCAGCAATGGGAGGTATTGATATTGAATTAGAGCCATTGCTTAACAATAAGAAGTTAAGGCAAATTGACAAGGAAACAGGTGTAGTTACATTATTTTACAAGTTTTATCGGCAAATAAGATTTATGGGTAGGCATGCAGGAGGAGTTGCTATAACATGTGGTGAATTAACTGACCAGTTTGCATTAATAAAGGTTAGAAACAATTACCAAAGCTGTTTTGATTTGAATGGTTTGCATACTTTAAAAGTGTTGAAAATGGATATTTTAGGTTTGAAAACTGTATCAATTATTAAACAACTGGAAAAAATGACTGGTGTTGAGTATAATGAAAAAATATTAACTGACAAAAAAGTCATAAAAGCATTTAGGGAATGTGATACAAACGGCATTTTTCAATATGAAAAAGCTGGTGCAAAGGGAATGCTTGAATTAATTGAGCCAACAACTTTTGCTGATATTGCTGTTATATCCGCATTGAATAGGCCAGGTCCATTAGGTTGTAGAATGCACGAACAATTTGCAAATGCAAAGAACAATAATGAAAATGCTGACTATATTGCAGCAAAATATTTACCTGAAACATATGGATGCTTTGTATATCAAGAGGACATCTTGAGAATATGCTCACAATTAGGTGGTCTTAATTGGGAAGAGGCAGAAACATTGATGAAAGGGCTTGATATACATAGTAATGACAATATTCAAAAAAGGCAAGTTATTTTCGGGCCTGGTGGACTAAGGGAGAAATTCCTAAAAAATGCAAGAAAAAATAATAAAGAATATTCAACCAAGGAATATAGTGAACTATTTGAAAGTATGTTAAATGGTTATCTATTCAATAAAGGTCATGCAGTTGGATATTGTTTGCTAAGCTTTCAGCAAATGTGGTATAAAGTGCATTATCCCTTTGAATTTTGGTTGGTGACTTTACAAAATGAAGCTGATGAGCATAAGTTAGCAGTTTATGAAACTGAAGCATCAAAAGCAGGAATAGTTATACTGCCTCCTCACATAAATGGTACAGCAAAATATGGTGCAACTGAGTTGTTTGGTGAAAGATGTATTAGTAAAGGTTTATCAAATGTCAAAGGTGTTGGACCTAAAGCTGCAGAATTTATCGAAGCTAATGGACCTTATCTGGATAAGCCAGACTTTGATGAAAAAATTGAAAAAAGGATTTGTAATGCTAGGGTATTAAGAGTATTGGAAGAAGTTGGAGCTTTTGAATTCAATGAAGAACGAAGAAAAAAGCAAATAATTTTGGAGAATAGAAAAATATACAATAGGCAAATACAAATTCGATAAAGGAGAATATTATGAGTGAACCAATTGGTGTTGATAGAAAGAAGTTAGTAAATATCCTTAAAAGTATTGAAAATGAATATGGCGCAGGTAGTGTATTTACATTGGATTCTGCGAAAGCGAATACTCAAATTGCAAGATGGTCTACTGGCTTAGAGGACTTAGATGCTATTATTGGCGGAGGAATTCCTTATGGCAGATTTGTTGAGATTTATGGGATTGAGTCAGCTGGCAAAACAACATTGGCATATCATTTATTAGCTCAACATCCTGTTGCAGTTAATATTCCAATTGAAGGTACATTTGATGCAGAAAGGGCAAAAATCTTTGGTAATAAGAAAGGTCAATTGTTAGTAAGACGAGCGGAATATGCTGAGCAATGTCTGGAATTTATTGATTTAATGTCCCAAGCAGGAGCACCATTAATTGTTATTGACTCAGTACCAAGTATGATAACTAAGGATGAATTTAAGGAAGATGACTATGAAAAAGAAGGTAGACGAAGTCAATTAGCTAGTTTACTTTCGAAAAAACTTCCCAAGTTGGTGTCAAAATGCGAAGCATCTGGTACAACGGTTATCTTTATAAATCAAGCTAGGGACAATATGAATGCAGGATTGTTTGGTCCACAAATACATACACCTGGTGGTAGAGCATTAAAGCATTATTGTTCATTAAGGATACAAGTAAATCGTATGAGCTTTATCGAAATTCCAAACAAAAATCCTGCTAATTCAAGTCAAAAAGAAATTGTTGGAGCTATTATGAAAGTGAAAATAGAGAAATCAAAGATTAGCAATCCAAAAGGCGAATGTACTTTAGCAGTGATATTTGAGAAAGGATTTGTCCCAGTAGATGATGTGCCACAAATCAGAAAAGAATTAATGCGAGAAAGGAATGCTCGTTATAAAAAGCTAAAAAATAAGGATGTTGATGATGATGACGAGTAAGGCAATTAAAGATGCAATTCAAAAGGAAAAATCCTTAATATCAGGTACATCAACTATACTCATTGAAAATGCATTGAATAGATTATTCCTTCACAAAAATAAAAGTGATGAAGACAGGAAAGGCTTACATGCATCAGCTTTAATTGATAGTGATAATCATTTTTGTTTAAGGGAGCAAGTTCTTAGCTTATTGTTTAAGCGTAATAAAGATGAGAAGAATGAGTTACCAATTAATTTAATAAGAATATTCAGAGAGGGTGATTGCATTCACGAGAAATGGCAAGGAATGTTTTCAAATGCTGCAATAGATAAAGGCATAGAGGATAGAGGATATTCTAAGAAGTTTGATTTGTATATGACGCCTGATGCTATTGTTGAATTAAATGGTAAATTGTATGTTGTTGAGATTAAATCGATGAATACATTTGCATTTAAGCATATAAAGGATAAACACCCTAAAGGTACAAAGCAATTACAGCTATATATGCATTTTACTGGTATTCCTAGAGGTTTTGTGTTATGTGAGGACAAAAATACACAAGAATTTAAAGTACTATTATATGAATATGATAGTGACATTGTAAGACCCTTTATTGAAAGGTTATATAGAATATTAAGGGGAAAGGAAAAATATTTAAGCTCAGGGAAAATGTGTAAACGCAAGTGTGGTTCTTCCACATGCAAAAGAGCAATGGAATGTTCAATGTCAGATGCATGCTTTGGAAAATCAAGGATACCTATTTACAAATAATAAAATATATGATATAATAGTAAAGTAAAGGAGAACATAATTATGAATAATGAAGAATATGCTTTCCGCAAAAATTTGAAATTTATGTTAAGCCAACTTGAAAATGCAAAAGATGAAGCTGAAGTTACACTTCATAATAGTAGCACAAATGGTATGATACATTTTATCATTAGAAAAGGCGAAGAAAATTATATTGTATTAACTCCAAAAACTGAAAGGCAGAAAAAATGTTATTATTTGGGTATGCTATTCCATGATGCAAAAGCTCAAAAATATAATTTTATTGCTTATTCGGGATGTGCTAAAAAATATGAAAAGCTGCAAAGTCAAGTAGAATGGTTTTTCAACAGAATACAGGAGCCTTACTTTCCTGAACGAGTAGCAATTAATATGGTTGTTATGGAGGGATTAAATGCATAAATGATTGTATTAGGCATAGACGAAAGTTATCAATGCACTGGTATGTCAGTGGCAGAAAATGGTAAGTTGCTATATGTAAAGTCTTGGAGTTTAAAAAAGTATAAAAATAAAACTCTTAAGCGAGCAAGGATACAATATGTATTAAGAAGATATATTGAAAAATTTTCTCCAAACATTATTCTTGTTGAACGTATTAGAGTCTTTTCACAAGGCTTTATGTCAAAAAATTATTTAACTGCAACTGGAGCATTAATTGCTACTATAGTTGATACAGCTTATGAATATGACATTCCAGTATATTCAGTGGACACAAGAAGTTGGAAATCAAAAGTAGTTGGCACATCTAAGTCTGATAAAAAGGACGGCAAAAAAGAAACGAAACAAAAAACTATGGACTTTGTAAAAGCATTAGGCTTTGATGTTGATAATGATGCAGCAGACTCTGCATGTATAAGTCTATATTACTTTTGTGAAGGAGCGAAATTGAAACTTGAAACGTGAAACATCAAAATTTTGGTATGCGAATGAACGAAAAGTAATGGATAAATTGGGCTTGAAGGGAACTCCAAGAAGCGGTGCTGGTGAAGTGTTAAAGGAAGATGGATATAATGATTATGTCATATGTCAACTTAAAAGCACAGCAAAAGGGCAAATTTCAATAAAACGTCTTGATGTGGAGAAGCTTATTTATCATGCTAATGTTGATAAAAAGATACCAATATTTGCAATTCAATTTTTGAATGGTCCAATGCTATTAGCAACTATTCCTGCTGAGTTGGGAAATATTGCTGAATATCTTAATAAAGGATTATTTGAGAAAGCTGATGCAATTGAAGTTAGGGAGCATAAACAAGGGGAAGTAAAGAAAATAAAGGGAAAAAGTAAAACAGTTGAGTCAATAATTAAAGATGCAAAGCTTATTGAAGTTAGCAAAGCGTATGATAAAACTTTATTAGAAATCTTTAAAGAAAGAAAGTTAAGGAGTGAAAAACGAAATGGTAGAAGAAGCTACAAAAATTAAATTGCAATGTCAATATGATGGTGCTAACACTACAAAAAATGGAATTACTACTTTAAAGTTTAGATGCCCATTTTCGGAGATTACAAGCTATATTAATGTAGTACGTTGCATTGGTTTAAATTTAAAAGTAGGGATTGTTGTTGAAGGCACAAAGCATTTATTGACACCTCAAGCTAGGTTTAAGAATATCAGGATTGACAGGGAAGGCGAAGCAATAGTCCAAATAGAAGCTGAGATTGTAAATTATGCATCTATAATAAATGCTTGTGACAAGATTATTAAAGTGTATATTACTGAGGTATAATATGAATAAAATTGAGGGCTATGATGCTATAAAGAAGATTATAGGTCGAACACACAAAAAGCTTAAGGCAATTAAACAAAATTGTGATAGGGACAACCCTATTGATATGGATTTGATGAAGACCGAAAAAGCTATGGTGTATGAGCTTATAAAAGAAGTAATAAATAAAGTTAATAGGAGTGAAAGTGAAGATGAGTAAATTCTTGGAGCTATCTAAAGTGCAATTAGGTGAGAATAAATATTTGGTGATTAGCAAAAGTAGCAATGGGGAGATTTCAATAGCACAGCAATTAATCTTTAAAGAAGGAAAGAAAAATATTAGTGTCTTTATCAAAAACGCTATTGCTACTGACATCAAAGGTTTAAAAGATATTGCTACGGCAATCAATGTGGCAATCGAAAAAATAGAAGAAAAAAATTAAAAAATTTTTAAAAAACTGTTTACAAATTCATAAAAGTATGTTAATATATACTCAAGGAAACAAATAAACCTAAAAACAATAAGTTAAAAGGAGCGAATTAAAATGATGGTAGACAAAATGGAAGTTATGAAAGCATTAAGGAAGCAAGCAGTATGGTGTGTTAAATGTTTCAATGATAAAGATTTTGAATATGTACACGGAACAGAAGTAGCAAAGTTAAATGGAATGATTGAATTAGCAAAAGTCATCGGAATTACTGATGAAGAAATTGAACAAGCTGTTTATGAAGCTAAAAATTAACAAAAGCAGAGTGACGGAGGATTTATTCCTCCGGTAATGCTGGCAATGGAGGTCACAACCCCTCAAATATAATTTTAGCCAGTAAATTTAAAAAATGAAAGAGGTAATGAAAAATGGCAAAAAATTGGACAGCAGCAGAGGCATTTCAAGCATTGATGGATGGAGACAAGGATGCTCGCATTGAATTGGGTAAACGTTTCCCATTGTTTGCAACAGCAACCGCAGAAGAAATCATTGGTGCAATTCCTGATTATGTAACTGCTCGAAAAATTGAAGCACAACTTGCGGCAGATGTTGATGACGAAGTTGAAGAAGAAGCTGAAGAAGAGGAAGAAGTAAAACCTGCTAAAAAAACAGCCTCTAAAAAAGCAGCTAAGAAAGTCGTTGAGGAAGATGAAGACGACGAAGAGGAAGAGGAGGAAGCTCCTAAAAAGAAAGCTCCTAAAAAAGCTGCTAAAAAAGTAGTTGAAGAAGAAGCTGAAGATGAAGATGATGAGGAAGAGGAAGAAGAAGTAAAACCTGCTAAGAAATCTGCTAAAAAGGCAGCTAAAAAACCTGCTAAAAAGGCAGTAGAAGAAGATGACGATGATGATTTCGAGGATTTTGAATAATCATTAATTTTAATTCTTAAGTTCTTTCACAATTTGGTTACTATCTCCTAGACTAGGTTTATGACTGAGGTCTAGGAGATTTTAAAATTTTATTGGGGTGATAAAATGACAAATATGAATACAACATTAAATTTGAAAAATATTCCTAAGATTGTTGGTATTCATGGTAAAAAAATGTTTAATGAATGTATGGGAATTCTTAATTATACGAGGTGGCCAATTTATATTTCAGGTCCATCAGGTAGTGGTAAAAGCATTATTGCTATGAATTTAGCAAAAAAATATGCACAAGAAAACAATGTCCCAGCTTACTATGTACAATTAAGTCCGGAACAAACAAAGACTAGTTTAATTTTAGGATTAAGGTTAGAAAATGGTAGTTTGGTCGTTAAAAATGGTGTTGTTGCAGATTGTATGGAAAAAGGTGGTATCATTATTGTTGATGAAGCTACTCATAGTATGCAGGAAGTATTATTAATGTTTAATAGCATTTTGGATAGAACATCAGTGACAGCAATTGGCGATAAAATTATTTATGCACATGAAAACTTTAGAATTGTTTTTTGCTCTAATACAAGCCAATATGCAGGCAATATTAAATTGCCACAAAGTTTTGCTCAAAGGCTAGTAGCATTTAACTTTGATTATCCTGGGTTTGATGATGAAGTAGAGATTACCAAGAAAATTGTTGATGATGAAATGAATTTGGAATTTGATTTACCTGATGTAATGGTTAAATATATAGTTAATTTAATGCGTGAAATAAGGAGTGAACAATTTCCTTTATCAGTAAGAAATGCAGCAATAGCAACAGTCATGCTTAACATAGAATATGATGAAGAATTAGCAAATAATGTTATTATTAATGATTATTTCACAAATGGTACAATGGCTGAGTCGATTCGAAAAAATATTGCAAAAAAAATATTTAATTGTGATATTAGAGACATTAGTGCTTTAAATGGTGAAGAAGTTACAACATTTACTAAAGTAGTAAGTCATATTGGATTAGAACGATTTAAGGAGATTATTTTACAAAGCTTTATGTATTATTTGGATATTGATTTAGGGTTTTATGATATTGAACAAACTAGGGAAAAATTGAAAAATAGCATTGTATAAATAAGGAGGGATGCAAAATGATAGATTTAAGTGTCCTTTTTCCAAAACAAAAAATATATTGTTACTCAAGTGAACAATTAGTTGAAACGTGCAAAACATTATATCATTATCAAAAAAATAAATCGCACAGTGCTTTTGAAATGGGTGCATCACATTTAGAAAAAATGCTATACAACATATTACATAGTAGCACAATTGAAAAAGCTGCAATTTGGGAAGAATTTCCAATAAAAAAAGCTTGTGATATTTATGTTGTTAATCATAAAAGTGATGATAAATTAAATTGTTTATGTGAATTTTTAGTTGTGTATGATACGAAGATAATTAAATCAATGTTAGATAAATCTTGGTTAAAAGTTGATTTAAATTTATTCATGCAAGCAATTATTATTGCAGAAACTATTAGTTTTGTTAGTTATTATGAAGTAGTAAGCAAAGGACAATTAGACAAAATATTTAATTGTGGTAAGCAATCACAAATGAAATGTATAATAGATGAGATATTTAGAGCTATATATCCACAAATGTTATTTTTTAATTTTTCTGAGCAATATCCTGAAATAGCAAAGTATATTACAATATACAATGCTGTAATTCGAAAAAAGCCTTTTGAAAGTATGCAGGAGAACTTTGATGAAGATGGGACAATGTTATTTAATGGCAAAATTTGTAGGAATGAAGAATTGTTAGAAAAGCTATTACAATATATTTATGATTTTGCTCAAAATGGAATTATAAAAGTTAATAATGATATTACTGAGCAGGAGATTTATCAAAACTTTGTTAATAGTGCAATGGGATATATTTTGGTTGCTAAACGTGGAAATGTAAATGATGTTGTAGATGCTTGTATAGCAATTGCTAATATGCTATTAAATATTCAAGACAAAGAATTGCAAGATAAAATTAACACTAGACATGAAATGAAAAATAATTTGAATTGCAATTTAAGCTTTGTATCTAATGGCTTCTTTAAGGAGGATGCATTTAACGAAAAGCTTTGCATGTTAAATAATGACTCAAAAGCTTCATATATGTCTGGTGCATTGCAGTCTGATATAATTGATAAAAGCACTGCAGCTTTTTTGAAGAAACAAATAGCTGGTAAAGAAGCTTTGAACAATCTAAAAGAAAAAGTAAAAACATACAATAATGGAATGAAAGCAAGTTGTGGTGATAGTGATATTCCGCAAAATAATATGACGGGATTTTTCAATAAAGTAATTAGAGAAAATGCTAAGCAGATTTTTAAAATGGAACAGCTATTTAGGAAAGTATTTACTAAGATGAAATCAGTTAATTTTTTTGATGGTGATGTAAATTTGATGAAGCAGCAAGAAGCATATTTAGCAAGCATTACCAAAGAGGATGCAAAAGTATACCAATATTATAAGTTGAAAAAAGTAGATGTTGATGTTGTAATATTAAGGGATGTATCTGGTAGTACTGTACCTTTTATGACGCAATATGCAAAAGTAACTTGTATGTTTTTGGCAGCAGTAAATAATATTCCTGGTATTAGGACAATGCAAATAGATTTTGCAGATAAAGCTAAGGTAAATAAAAGGTTTGAAGAACAAATTGAAATGGCTACTGTTGGTCCTATTGCTGCAGGAGGTACACAATTAATGCCAGCTTTAAATGAATTAAAGAATGTTAAGTTTAAAGGTAAATTAAAATTAATGTTTATCATATCTGATGGTGAAATTTATGACAATACTCAAGCCGAAGCTACATTAAATGAATTGAGAAAGCAAGGCATGGAAGTTATTAAATATACAATTGGCAATTATCACAAAAATGATTATAAGAATATCAAAATAGATGAAATTGACAAAGAAATTACGAATGAAATACTTGAAAGGAGGCTGGTTAAATATGAAAATATGTTGTCCTCATAATAAAGAGATTAATGTGACTTTTGAAAATGGTATTCAAGTATTTAAGCATGCTGATAATGGTAAATATTGTATTTATTTAAATTCATATATCAAAAAGACTTATGACATACAATATGAGCAAGTTAAACAATTTTTAGATAATGTTGATGTAAATGAACTTGAGGAATTTAATAAAGCAGTGTTTAAATTGCTAAAATTCAAAGATAATAATTTATTAAATTCTTCCTTTAAATATATGATTGCTGAGGCTACTGACAATGTAAATTGCAATGATATCTATGATAAATTTAGAAATAGAATAAAATTACCAAATAAGCAAAAATTTATTCAAATACAATTCCCATTGTTTTCGAGCGTTCAAGCAATGGATTACTATATTAAATATATGCTATTGCAATTTAATGAAGATGTAAAGTTATGCCAAGAATTATTTATGTTCTTATTAATTCATTTAAATTGTAGAGAAAGGGAGCTTAAAAGTACCATATGCGGAAGTGGGTCATTATTAGGTAATGCAACAAGCAATATACAAGCTATAATAAATAAAGCAAAAGCAAAAGCAAAAGCAAAAGATGAAGATGATATATATAATATAAAGCACAATGCATATAATATTGATATTGCATATATCATAATGGTTATGTTAACGCATTATATTAGTAGTGCAAAATTAAATATATTGTTAAAATCTATGGTATTATATTTAGCAAAGGAAAAAAATGTATATTTTGACGAAACTTTAAAGCCATTTGTTTTGTTTTTTAGTGATGATTATCGTTATTACATGACAAATAGATATCAAAAAAATCAAATTGCCGATAGCATATCAAAATTCATTTATAAGACTACTGAATTAGATGAATTGATATCTAATAATGATTTTGCACAATTTAAAAATGCAGTCAATTCTCAATATAATGCTATAACTGCAGCAAATAATAAAGCTGATATAGTATACAATACAATTTTAAGCGAAGTAGAAAATAAAAAATGTAAGCAATTGGTAGAGGCAGTTAACGATAAAGCAATTGATACTAATACGATAGTTAACTTGATTACTGCCAAATCCTCTAAAAATCCTAATGATGTGTTGAAAAATGCACTTAAGCAAGCTACTACAGGCTTTAATGTTGCTAATATGCAAGCACAAGTTGGTATTGCTATCGATAGTATTAGAAAAAACTTTAAGTAATATATAAAGTTGTTTACAAATTTAATTTCTTATGTTATAATAAAATAAATCAATAAAGGAGTGGTTGTATGGCATTAATGTTTAAAAAAGTATCATCAGAAAAATTTGCACAACTTGAAAGGAGATGCATAACACATACTGGCAAAGTTCTCAAAGCTGCTTTGGTTATGTTAGATAAAGAGGAAAATTTATCTGGCATTCAAACTACTACTGCTGGCTTAATTATGAAGGTGCAAGATGAAAAATTACCTTTCTTAGTACAGACTAAAGATGGTCAATTCCTCAGATATAATAATGCAGAAAAAGCCAAGTATTTTCTTAAAGCATATTACAAAATCATGAAAAAGTATCAAGAAGAAGTAGTAAATCATAATAAAAGTATTCAAGCCAATACTGCTAAAATTTAAGGAGGTTATTATGTCTAGAATGACAAGAAAAAGAAACCGTAATCGCAAAAAACTCACTCCCCCACCTGCTAATGAAAGGAATATTGAACAAGAACTAAATGACCTTGCTTCTATCCCTTCTATCCAATTAAGATTAGAGCAGAGGAAAAAGCATATCAGACACCTTGAACACTCTATCTGCTTCCTTGTTGCAGTAGCTATATTCATTATGTTTATTGTTATATGGTTAATACCAGATAAACAAGAATTAGGTCTAGTGGAAGAAAATAATGCCATCAATAGTAATCCTAGTAAAGTGACATTAAATGACTCAGAGGGACAATATGGGACTATCCTCTCTGAAATTCCCAAATATGATACTAATAGTGATACATACTGGGAGGAACAAGCTATGGCAGCACATGAAAAGCATGCAGAACAATTAAAGAAGCAAAACATAATTAATGTAGGTCCCCATACTATTACTGCATATTGTCCTTGTGTTAAATGCTGTGGTGAATATAGCAATACTAACTATGCCATTGGAAGCTCTGGTAAAAAGTTAGTATCAAATTATTCTGTTGCTGCTCCTAAACACCTTCCTTATGGTACATTACTTATAATTGATGGAAATATATATGAAGTGGAGGATAGGCCTGCTGATTGGATTGTTGAAAAGTATGATGGCAGAATAATTGATATTTATTTTGATACGCATGAAGCTGCAGAAGCTTTTGGTAAACAATCCCATACAGTAAGCATCATTAGAAATCCTGATATTTATGGCAATACTATAAATATTTAATCAAATACAAGATATACAATATAAGGAGGAATTCATATGTTAAATTACTTAAATACTAAGCTTACTATAATCACATTATTAATCACAACTTTACTATTCACTGGTTGCAGCACTACAGAAGTATCAAAAGAAATATACCCATTAGGTTTTTATACCGTTTACTACACTGATAATAGCTCTGAGTTAAAAGAACAATATAATGCTAAAATGCTTGTTGGTTTAGATTTGACTCCTTCTGATTGTTTCATTACATTAAATAATAATTTAAGAAAGCTGAATGATATGCCTGGTGAAACTTGCATATACTTAAGCAAAAATGAAGGTGCACAAAGGTATAGAATTATCTCTGCTCCTAATATCAAATTAAACCCTGGCAAAAATACCTTGGTTGTTTACAATAGGAGCAAAGCTGGTCAAGTCGAAAACATTCTAATTTATGGAGGTAAATATAATGGATAATGTAAATAATCCTTCCCACTATAATAAAGGCAAAATAGAATGCATTGATGCCATTGAAGTTGCTGTTTCTGATTTATCAGGAATTGAAGCTGTATGTACTGCTAATGTTATCAAATATATGTGGCGTTGGAAGCAGAAAAATGGAATAGAAGATTTAAGCAAAGCACGTTGGTATTTAAGCCGTCTAATCAAGGAAATGCAAAAATATGATATAGTAGTAGAAAAGGACCAAATAAATTCAGTAAGTCCAATAAGTCCAATTGCAACATTAAAGCAAGATTGCATGACTAAAGTACTTGAGGGATTACAAAATGCTAAAAATATACACAGCTAATATTAGATATAATGGTCCTGACAGGATGGATGTTACTAAGAGCTTCAATAATCCTCTAGCTCCTCCTTGGAACCTCATTAATGATAGAAGGTATAGGAAACTTAATGAAGAAGAATTTAGTGCAGCTTATAGGGATTATTTGTTTGCATTACATAATGAGCTCCCTACTGTATTCATTGATGTTTTAAAGAATAACAAAGTCACTTTTGTTTGTTTTTGTAAACCTTTTGAATTCTGCCATAGAGTTGTATTAGCTAAATTCTTTGAAGAAGTTTTTCCTGAGTCCTGTAAATATATCATGGAAAGGAAAAAATACTTAAATGGACATTTACCCAACACAAAAATATGATGCTATAGACCAATTAAAGAATATTAGGGACAACTTCCTAAGAATTCAAATATACTACAAGAAAAAGCATGAAGATGATGATAATAAAATCCAAAAATATACAGTAGTTATGATACCTCAAAAAGATGTAAATAATAACTTGCTGCAATTAATTAATGATGGCAAATTACTTATTTCCATTACTATTTTGGACTTAATCAAAGCCATTATCTCTAATGCTCCCTATAATATTGATATTGATAAAGTATCTAGTGTTAAATTGCTAAGATAAAGGGCAAAGTAGGTATTAATTATGGCAATATATACTAATATAAATGGCAAACATGTATTTTACGACTCAAACTTGTCAGAAGTTATACAAATAAGACATATATACAAAATTACTAAATCATTTAAAGAAATATTCAAATATGTACTTCAAGATAGTTATACGCACAATAAATTATTTGCTTTTGTTATACTTGACAATGAAACCTATTTAAAAGGCACATATAAAATTACTTGTTGGGGTGTTCAGCTTCAGAAAAAAATTGTTAATGCTAGCTTTCAATATATTGATGATAATCTAGATGACAATTTAAGTTCCACTATAATAAATACTACCATTTACCATTTTGGTTATTTTGACTCTATCTCTGAAGCTGATAAAGAACTATCATCTAATATGCCTATAGTTACTCGCAAAGTAGAAGTAAACACCCTTACTTAATTTACCAGCTCCACATTAATATTATATATCCTAATTTCATATTTATTTTATTTAATCCAGATTTAATGTCTGGATTCTTTTTTACCCTTATCCATAGATTTATATGTACTTTATAATTAAATTCACTAGAGGGAATCTATGGGCATCAGATATACATATAAGGAGGACTATAATCATGCTTAAATTTCCACGCAATCCTATCAAATATAATAAGAAATTAATACTTGTCACTGCTGTTGACACTACAAATAACATTACATTAGATACTATGGTATTCAATTCTATTAATGATGCTGAGCAATATATATTGGATGCAAAAGATACATACTATAATAAGGATATTAATATTGCTTTTGTTATTGATGTCAAGCTAATCAGCACAAATCATATTGATTTAATTGATAGAATGAAAAAATAGCAAATTTTTTGAAATTCTTTGAGAATAACTGTTTACAAACTCAAAATTACGTGATATAATATAATCAAAGGAAAGGATAAAACACCTACCTAAAAATATTAAATTAAAAGGAGCAATGAAAAATGTTGTATAGTGCGATTGTAAAGGATAAAGAAAGCAAAAGAAGGATAGTGATTCGAGAACAAGAATATCCGAATAAGTCTGAATTTATCCACGATTTGAGGCATAACGGATATGCAGTAAACCCATTGAAGGTAAAAAAAATCTAAAGTTTTTGATTATATCATGGAACATACAAATTGTTTACCATGGGATTGGAAGGAGAATAATTGAAAAGTAATACAATTCAAGTTCTAAATTATTAAAAATAAATAATGGGGCGAAAGCCCCACAATATATAAAAGGAGTTGTTAGTATGAAAACACAAAAAGTAGTAAGTAAAAAAGAAATGATGGAAGAAATGAAAAAATATAGCATTATGAAAACAGACGCTTGTTATGCTGTAGACGGAAAACGCATTATAGTGTTATGAAAGAAACTCCAGTCCCAAAAGAGTTAAAGGGATTAGTTACCAAAAATTTTATAATGGCAATTTCACAAACATTTAATACAAAGCATGACGCCGAAATAGCTTTACAAAAATTATTACAAAGCAGGCGTTCAAATAATTTAGCGTAAGGAAGTGAAGATATGAAAAAATATCAGGTGTTAAAATGGACTGCGGAAGTTAGAGAAAAAGAATTACAATGTTTAGAAGAAGTAGAATTATTGGATAACCATGACCCCGTTGTAGAATTTGAAAGCGATTCCGAAAGCGAAGCATATGACTTTTTAGAAAAAGAAAACAAGCTGCTTTGTATTCATCATTTTAGCAATTGTGGCTTAAAATTCGCCGAGGTTGACTGCCTTTTACTGCAGGAAGTTGAACTTGACGAAGATGGTAATATTATAGAATGTGAATATATTAATATATGCTATCCAGATGCAAAGAAATATGACATAATAAAAGCAAGAGTACAAAATGATTTAGATGATTTAGCACAAGATTATTTAAATGAAAAATATAATCAGGAGGCATTGTATGAATATCGTAAATAAAGAAGCTGTAGAAGATATCATTAAAGAATGCAAAGGAAATCTCAAAAATAATAAAGATATCATGACAATAAGCACATCATTATTATTAGCATTAGCTCAAAATCTTAATGTAGAACGATTTAAGAATTTCAATATAAATAAGAAATATTCAATTTTAAAAGCAAAGCAAAGGAGTGAAATTAGATGACTAAGCCGTTGACTGAAGAGCAAAAAGCCTGGGGTAGATTTAGTACTAATGTCCAAATGTTTTTAAAAAATAAAGTGGAAAGGAGTTATTGTTTCTTTGAGACGAAAGAAGGATTGAAAGGTTGCTTCTATAAAGCTAATACTGACTTTTGTTTATCAATCATTTGTGGCATTCTCAAAGATATTGCAATTGGCATTTCAAAAGATAAAGCAAAAGAAATATTAGCTAAAATTCAAGTATATGGAAAAGAAACTATCAATAATATCAATATAGAGGAGGATAAATAATGATGGTAGGGACACCAGAATTAGTCAGGTTAAATTATATTTCCCAGGTATGTAAAGATATATTAGAAAGGGATAAAATTAAATCTAGCCATAAATCTAAGGTCGAGGATTATAAAAGCAAAATTGATTGGTGCATTAGACATTATGATGAAAAAATCTGTGTACTTGATAGTATTGCTCAATATATTATTTCAAATAATTTTAAAGTCTATGCTTCTGTAATCACATTGTTAAAAGCCAATAAGAAAGAAAGCAAATTTAAAAATCTTGATAATGTACTTGCTTTAACTATCACAAAAGGCATTTATTTACCAGAATTCAAAAATAGGATGATTGATGTAAATGCATGATATGTTAGAAGAAGAACAACATCCTTGTAATACTTGTATAAATAAAGATGTTTGTGATAGTTGGGAAGCTCAATTCTGTTGTACACTTTGTCAATGGCAGCATGGAGATATTGAACCTGACTGTGAGAATTGTGACCCGATGGATATTTGAGAAGACGTGAAGAAGAATGTATGAAATAGGAGACAATTTAGCAGTAGTGTTAACAATGGCATTATTTGTAGCTTTTATGGCTGTTTTAGGATATTACACAAAGGATTAAATAACATGAAAATACCAACAACTCAATCTTTAACTACATTAGCCATTGGAAATACAGAAATTATTATGAAGAACATTTGTTTTAACAAACAATGTTACTATAATGACACTCAAAAATGTATTTGCATATATGCCTATAATTCACAAGATTTAATAACTGAATGCATAAAAAGTAAAGTTAATAAAAGATGTAATTAATATCCCATTTATACACACTTTGTAATTTATCTTAATTGATATGCTATAGGGTGTGTATTTTTTATTGTACTTATATAGCTCAGATACCCTCAGTCAATCCATATTAAATTTTTATTGGTCAGCATATATAAATATATTACTTGTATTATAAAGTTTACTAGAAAGGGAATATGACTGTAAACTATACTGTAACAGTTACAAAATTTTTATATTTTATGTCCAAAAATGCCAAATGTTACAGTTTACATTTAATGGTGTTTATGATATAATATTATTAAGATAATGGGTAACATTTTATTCCCTTGAAATGGACATTCATTATTTTCCCTTTATTTTCTTCTTTATGATGCCCCTTGTGCCTGTACGTGCACGCGTATATATATTATTTATATATATATTTATATATATATTATACTAGTATATAGTACTAATAATATATTGTGTAACAATATATGGAGCAAAATAGAGGAGGATAATCTTTAAATGAGAAAAATTCAAAACACAAAATCAATTAGAACAAGAATTACAAATAAAACAAATAATAGTATTGTTGTTAAAAACAAAACAAAGAAAAAAACAAAAGCAGAAGTTTCTAATATTGATAATTTCCTTGGTTTAAATAGTCAAGGAGAAGAGCAATTAGAAGCTATTAGTAAATCAAAAGAATTTAAAAGACTTTTAAAACCACCTAAAGAAAAGAAGCCTAGAGGTGCAGATGCTACTCCTGATGAATTAAGCAAAATTAGGGAAAAATATCCTAACCTTCGTATGTTAAATGATGTTGACCCTGAAGAAAGAGCAGCTATCTGCAGAAAAGGTGCTTTAGCAGCTCATGCTAAACGCAGAGAAAATCTCAAAATGAAAGATTGTATCCAAGCAATTTTAAGTTGTGATGCTACACTCGATGAAAAGCAAAAGAAAATTGCTACACAATATGGCATTCTAAGCAAAAATGGTAAAAAGTTAAATAATAATATGCTTTTGTTATTAACTTTGTTTAAGAAAGCTTTGGATGGCAATATTATGGCAATTGAAAAAATTCAGGATTTAGTTGGTGAAAATCCTTGGTTGGAAAAAGCAGGAGATATGTCTGCTAATAGTGGTGTTACAATTAATTTTGTAGGCGAAGAAAATATCAAATAGGGGTGTAAATATTGGGAAAACAAAACGGCAAGAATAATAATGCAGTAAATGTTTTTCAATACAAACGAAACTTGTGGAAAATCATATTTTCTCATGGAGTTGAAGGATTTGTTGTTGCTGACTCCAAAGAGAAAATTATTTCGTTTTATAACGAGAAATTAGGTCCTGGGAAAATAAGCAAAATTACACCTGTTTTATTTGGTGTTATTGATTGAGGTGAAGAAATGGACAAAAGAGAAAAAATTGCAATTCTTTTAGATGAAAATGCTTTAATTATTGAGTCAATCAATGATATTACATCTATTCTTAAAGAGGTTGCAAATATCAAAGAAAATTGTATTCAAATCGAAATTCGCTTAAATGGCACATTAGAAAAGTTATCTAATTTAGCGAACATTAATCGTGATAAAATTCTAGTATTACATACAGAAATTGATAAACTCCAAAGAGAAATTGAAGAAACAGGCAGAGAAGTTTTTGGTCCTAAATTCCTATCAGGGTTTGGTAAAAAAGAAAAACCAGAAATTGATTTGTTTAAAGTTGTGGAGGATGAAAAAAATAATGGCAAAAATGCAGGATGAAAGCAAGAAAATTGCTGATAAAACAAAAGAAGAAATACTTGTTGCTTATACTGAGCTTGAAATTAAGAATGAAAGATTACAACACAGAATTGAATTTTATGAAAAATTAACTGATGAATTGTTGGAAATTTGCAAAACTCTAAGGGAAAAGGTAGGTAATAGTAAATGCTTACAGGAGTAAAGTTTAGAGTCAGAAAATTAAGAAAAGCGGCTAATTTAACACAACAGCAATTAGCTGACAAAGTAGGATTGTCAGTAAATACTATTTGGAGCATTGAAAATATGAAAACGACTAGAGCACATTCTGGTTATTTGGAGTCTTACAATGGTTGTAGAATAGATGCTTTACAAATGATAGCTAAATATTTCGGTTGCAAAATCAAAGATTTGATTATTGAGGAAGGAGAGCCTGATTATGGAGAAGTTGGTGAAAGTATTCGCTAAAATAAAACCAATTCTAATTAATTCAATATTCTGGCTTGGTATGCTTATTGGATTTATTCTGGGAACTTTGCATAACTGGTATAAACTGTGATATGTGCAAAGGAAAAACGCAAAATCTGCAAAGGAAATAAAGTCCTTTTGTTTAAATATAAAGACTAATATAGTCGATAAATTTGAATATATCTCTATAAGGAGTGGAATAGAAAAGAGGAAGTAGAAGGGGCTAAAAATAATGGAGCAGAGCAGTAGTAGACAGATAAATATAGCTAAGATGATAGGTGGAGGGTATGGTGACATATGGAATTTTAAGGGTAGGTACTTGGCGATTAAGGGAGGACGAGGGAGTAAGAAGAGTTGCAATACGAGCATCAGAATTCCTTACAATATGATGAAGTACTACCACATGTATGGCCTGAAGCCGAACTGCTTAGTTATCAGAAAGCATTATAATACGAATAAAGAAAGTACATTTGCTCAATTACGCTGGGCATTGAACTATTTAGGAGTAGCTGATCTGTGGAAGGTAAGATTTAGTCCCTTAGAATTAGAATATAGGCCTAGCGGACAAAAAATCATCTTCAGAGGTATTGATGACCCTGACAGCATAACATCCATTACTTCTGCAGATGGTTACCTCTGTTGGGTATGGTGGGAAGAGGCATATCAAGTAGCATCAGAGGAAGCATTTAATAAAGTTGATATGAGTATTCGTGGTGATATGCCGAAGCCATTATATAAACAGCATATATTGACGTTTAACCCCTGGAGTGATAGAACTTGGATTAAGCGTCGATTTTTTGATTTAGAGAGTATGCCAGATAAAGTAAAAAGAAATATACTTGCTATTACTACTACATACAAATGCAATGAATTTTTAGGTGAAGATGATATAGCAATATTTGAGGATATGAGAAAACGTAATCCGCGTAGATATAATATCGAAGGATTAGGCAATTGGGGCATTGCTACAGGGCAAGTATACGAAAATTGGAAAGAGGAAGAATTTGATTGGGTAAGCATTCTAAATTCTAAGGATAGCAAAGGAAAGAGTTTGTTTGTTCCTAAGTTCGGTTTAGACTTTGGCTATTCCATAGACCCTACAGCATTCATAGCTTTGTTAGCTAGTACAAAATTAAGAAAAATATACATATTTGATGAGTTTTATGCTCCACGCATGAACAATAGACAAATATTTGAAAAGATACAATATAAAGGCTTCCACAATCAATTAATCAAATGTGACCACGATCCTAGAACAATTAATGAATTAAAAATTCTAGGGCTTCATAGAGCAAAGGAAGCTAAAAAGGGAACTATCGAATCAGGTATACAAAGATTACAGGATTATGACATCATTGTTCATCCAAAATGCAAAAATACAAAAATGGAATTAGAGAATTATGTATGGGCAACTGATACTAAGACTGATGACATATTAAATAGACCAATAGATGAATACAATCACTTAATGGACGCAATGAGGTATGCATGTGATGATATTAATAGAGGGACATTCAGATGGAATTAAGGAGGAGTCAATGATGTTTGTTGTTAAAAAAGAGCAAAATGTATTGGAAGCTTTTAAATGGACTGGTGATGTTAATCAAGTAGAGGACCCAGTATGGATAGTTGATTTGTTTAAAAAGCAAAGGGCAGCTATTATACGTAAAAATGGAGATATACTATTGCGAATATTTACGATGAATAAAGGGCTTGTGGATGTAGGTTAGGGTTGTTATGTTGTATATGATGGGGAAAGCTATAAATGTTATGAACCAAATGAATTCAAAAGATTATTTGATATAGTAGAGGAGGCAGTATTTAAATGATTAATAATACATTAGGGGATATATTTAAATTTGCTCCTGTTTATGTTAGTTTACAGCAATTACTTACATATAGCAAAATTGAGAGATTAAGCAATTATGGACAACCACAAGAAGCATTCCTTTATTCCGTGATTACTGCGTGGAAAAATACAGAGGAATATAAAAATATGCTTTTAGCAGATAGGTATTTCCAAAACAAGGCGGATATTATAGATAGGACAAGAAAGACTCCATCTGATGGCTTGTTGGAAGATGACCCATATTTGACTAATACTAAATTGCTACATCCATTTTTCTATAAATTGACAAGACAAAAGGTAAACTACATATTTAGTAAGCCATTGAGCATTAGCACGGAAAACAAAGAATTTGAAGAAGAATTGAAATTCTACTTTAATAAAGACTTAAATCGCATAATCAAAAATAGAGGCAAGGAAGCTATCATAAAAGGGAAATCATGGTTATATGTATATTATGATGAGAATAATAAGCTAAGCTTTAGGACTGTACCTTCTGAGGAAATCAAACCTTTTTGGGCAGATGATGAGCATACAAAATTAGATGCTGTAGCAAGGTCATATAGTATTATTGATTATGGAGTCAAAGGAGAACCAAAGCAAATTTGCTATGTTGAATTCTTCACTAATGAAGGCATATGGAAGTATGAGCAAACTACTACAGGATTAAAGTTAGTACGTACCGAATATATAGACGAAAATGGTATTAAGCAAGTTGAACCGAATCCTCGTCCTTATTTTAGTGGAAAAACTATGGAACAAAAAACAAGAACTATAAAGGATGAGGAAGGAAATGAAATTGAAGAAACATACGAAGAGGAAGTCACTAAAGATTTTGTATGGAATAAAGTTCCCTGGATATGTTTCAAATACAATGAAGAAGAAATGAGTTTGCTTGAGTTCATTAAATCCATGATAGATGATTATGACACTAACACATCTGACGTTAGCAATTTCCTACAAGACGTTCCCAATTCAATTAAAGTGATTAGTAATTATGGTGGAGAAGATTTAGGGGAATTTAATGCTAACATTAGAAAATATAGGGCAGTAATTGTTGAAGGTGATGGAGGATTAAGCTCTATTAATACACCAATAGATAGTGCATCATATGAAACGCATTTGAATAGATTACGTAAGGATATATATGATTTTGCATCAGGTGTAGATACTCAAAGTACTGATTTAGGGAACGCATCTGGCCAGGCATTAAAATTTAGATATGCAGACTTAGACTTAGATGCTAATTATATGATAAACGAATTCAATGCAGCACTCAATGATTTGCTTTGGTTTATTAAGGTTGATATATTAGCAAGATATGGACATGACCACTTTGATGATGAAGTAACATTTGTGTTTAATACTGATATGATTGTGAATGAAGAAACCACTATTGAAAATGCTAAGAATTCTGTTGGTTTAATTAGTGATAAAACTATAGTGGCTAATCATCCTTGGGTTATTAATGTTGAAGAAGAATTAAAGCAAATGCAAAAAGAAAAAGATGAAGCTCAAGAACAATTTGATATTACTGCTATGAATAATACAAATGAAGACGTAGATGATGATGCAGACGAAGACGAAAATGCTGAACCTGATGATGAGAATTAAGGCAGGTTGAATTTAATTAAAGGATAGGTATTAAATTATGGCTGCTAATAAAAGTAAACTTATAAAGGGTTCTGAGGCACATTTAGTATATAATGAGCAAACTTCTGATGCCTATTTGAAATCATTGCAAAAAACATATAAACTAGCAAAAAAGAATATACAAAAGGAATTAAACAGCTTTTATCAGGAATATGCTGAAGCAGAAGGAATTTCCTTATATATGGCAAAAAAGCAACTTACTGCTAGTGAAAAGAATGATTTAAAGGATTTGCAAAAGCTATATGAGGAGTCAATAGGAAAGGACCCTAATAAATTTTCAGAGGAAATAAATAAAAAGCTTAAGAAGTATGCTAAAAGTGCTAATGTCACAAGACTGGATAAATTAAAGGCATATTGCGAAGCGGAAATCGGTAAAATATCAAATAATGCATCAAAAGGGTATCAAGCTACTGGTAATTTAATGTACGTTGATACTATGGGGCATGTTGGATATGATGTTGGAAAAGAAATTGGTATTGCTGTTGAATTTAATAAACCAAGTGAGGCAGTAATCCAAACAGCACTAAATAAGAAATTCCTTAATGCCAGTTTTGAAGAACATATGGCTTTTAATTTTAATAAGGTAGTTAATAATATTGAGTTAGTTACAAGTCAGGCTTTTGTTCAAGGCAAAAATCCGAACCAATTAGGGATTGAGATAGCTGACCAATTAGGAATGTCTGAAAGGCAAGCTAAAGCAGCATTAAGGACAGCAACTACTTTAATTACTAATGAAGCTTCTATGGAGTCATATAGGCAAATAGGAATTGAGAAATACCAATTCATGGCTACATTGGATAGTAAAACGACGGAAATATGTAGAAGCTTAGATGGCAAAATATTCAATGTTGAAGATAAAGAAGCTTGGGTAAATGCTCCTCCTATGCATTATAATTGTAGAAGTACTACTGTTCCTTATTTTGATGATTTAGACGAATTTCATATAACTGAGAGAGCAGCCAAAGATAAAAGTGGAAAAACTAAACAAATCAAAAATATGACATATGGACAATGGATAAAAGAATATAATCCATTTATGTACGATGAAGGGCAAAAAACAAATAAAAACTATAATCCTGATAAAGTAGGGGAAAGCTCTTTAGTTGATAGGGACTTTGTTGTTAAAAAAGAAGAAAAAGCTTTAGAAGATGTAGCTCCTATTGTTGATGATACAACAAATTTAGAGCAAGAAGCTAAAAAGCTTAGCAAAAATGAAATAGATGCACAAAAATTAGCAGCTAAGTCAGGAAATGTTATTGATTATGAAAAAGTAAGCACTAATATTGCTAATGTTGATTATTATGATATTGAAGACCAAAGGGATTATTTAAAGCAAGAATATAATGCAATTAAAAAGAAATTAAGTAATGATGAGATTAAAGCTGTAGAAAATTATACTGGTTCTATGTATAAATATATTAATGGCTATTTAAGAAAAGATGAAAATATTACTAAAAATATGGAGCCATTTATCTTAGAAAGGGTCCAAAAAGCATTAAAAGGTTTAGATAGTACTTTTGAAAAAGCTAAGTTAAAGGAAGAAGTAGTAACATTAAGAGGTGCATCTCCTGATGCTATAATAAAAACCTTAAATCTTGAAAAAATTATGAAAATGAAAAAGGGTACACTTGAGTCAATAATGACAAAAGGTTGGAGATATCAGGAATTATTCGCTGAAGAAATAGCACCTAAAATTCACAAAAATAAAGATAAAATTATTGGTACAATTGTTAAAGATAAAGGATTTGTAAGTACAACAATAAGAAAGGCTACAACAGAAAATTTTGGACAAGTTATTTATAAGATTAAATGTCCGAAAGGTACAAAAGCATTATATGTTGAGGATATAAGTGAATTTGGATTTGATGAAGCTGAATTATTGTTAAATAAGGATACTCCAATGAGAATTGTTGGTATCGACTTAAATGATGATGCAAGATTTGGCAATAAATTAATAGTTAATATGGAAGTAATAACGGAGGAAGAATAATGGAGGAACAAAAAAGTAGATTTGATGAAAGTAATGATGGGTTTGAAATATTGTCAAATGATGATATGGTTTGTTCTAATTGCTTTTATCGTGATGATGTTAATACTTTCAAATGTAAGATATACCAGCAAAAGCCAAATTCGGTAATTTTAGGGAAAAATTGTATCTTTAAATTTGTTGAATAATTTTTTAATTTGCCTATGTACAAATCAAATGATATATGTTATAATAATATTAGGTAATACTAATTCAAAACCATTAAGGTACAGAAAATTAATAAGGCTCAAGTAAAGCATAATGGCCTCAGAATGAGCTAACTAATATTACATAGTTAATTACATGTGTATAAAGTTAGTTCCCTCTGAGGGCATTTGTATTTACGAGAGCATGTACATCCTTGGACGTTGGCACACAACGATAAAAGTGAAAGTAAAGGAGCGAATTTGAATGTTTAGAAAAGAAGAATTAGTGGCAATGGGTATTACCGAAGAAATTGCTACGAAAATCATCAAAGAGCAGGATGAAAGGCTTAAAGTAAGCTTTGTCTCTAAAGAAAGATTTAATGAAGTTAACTCAGAATTGAAAGAAGCTAAGGCATCTATCGATGAAAGGGATAAACAAATTAAAACATTAAAAGCTTTCGAGGGTACTAATGAAGAATTGAAAACTAAAATTGATAGTCTTCAAAAGGACTTAAAGCTCAAAGATGAAGAATCTCAAAAAATGCTGAAGCAAGAAAAGTTAAACAATGCAATCAAGCTTGGTGTTTTAGGGTTCGAATCAAAACCACATGATGTTGATATGGTAACTTCTTTAATTGATACAACTAAAGTGGTATTGACCGAAGATGGTAAAGTATCAGGCTTGACAGAACAGTTAAAGGAAATTCAAAAAGCGAAAGCATTTTTGTTTCAAGAAAAAGAACAAAAACAACAAAAGCAAAATGAAGGCTTTAAGTTTTTTGGAAAAGGCTTGGAACAAGGTGACAAACGCAATGGTGAAAATACTACTGAGTATGAGCAAATTGGTTTAGCTTTTGCTAATGCAAAATTGCAACAAATGGGCATCAAACCAAAAGAGAAAAAGGAGGAATAATTAATGGCTGGAATGAAGGTTAAACAAACAGAATATTTGAATACTAAAGGTATTCTCGCAATGGCTGACCATTATGTAACAATTGGTCGTAAACATGCACAAGCAACTGAAGTAGATGGAATTGTTGTTCGGGATACAAATACTGGTCGCTTTGTTATTAAAGCAGGTACAGTATATCCTGCAAATAATGAGACTGCAATTGGCTTGGTTTTCCAAGATTATGATGTCACTGATGGTGATGTTAACTTGGCTATTATGATTCATGGTTTTGTATTGGCAGAAAAATTGCCTGCAATTCCATCTAATGAAGCATTGGCAGCAATGAAGCAAATTAGTATTTTGAAAAATGATATGACAATTGCAGCTGCAGCATCTGCTGGTAAATAATTATTAAAAGATGAAATAAGAAGGAGGAATAAATAATGCCTATTAATGTAAAAGAATCTTTATATAAGATGTTTGACGCTAAAGCTATTTCAGCTTATTGGACAAATGTCAATGCTAATATGGATGACCCTTATATTGGTTCTTCCATGTTCCCTGTTTCTAAGCGCACTGGTTTAGATTTAGCATTTATCAAAGGTAAAAATCAATTGCCGGTTGCTTTACAACCTGCTGCATTCGATACTAAAGCTCCTTTAAGAGACCGTATCGGTGTAACAAAGTTGGAAACTGAGATGCCATTTTTCCGTGAAGGTTATCGTTTAGGCGAAAAAGACCGCCAGGAAATTGCAACATATTTGGCAGCAGGTGACCAATTTGCAGCTCCAATTATTCAACGCATTTATGATGATATTACCAACTTGGTTGATGGTGCTTTAATTCAACCGGAAAGAATGATTATGTCTTTGTTGTATCAAGGCAAAATTGGTATTTCTGCTGCACTTGATACTGGTCGTAATGTTACTTATAATTACAACTATGATGTAGATGGTACTTGGGCAACTGGCAACAATTTGACTTTGACTTCCACTGATACTTGGACAGAAACAAACAAAGCATCTAATAATCCAATTAAAGTGTTGATGAATGCAGTGACCTATATGAAAACAAAGTATGGTGTTACTCCTGTTAAAGCTTTAATGAATACTACTACATTGACCAATATGTTGGCATCTGAATCTATCAAAAAAGCAATGAATCCAATTGGTGCAACAAATCTTATTTTGACGGACAATCAAGCTCGTCAATTTGTTGAAAGCATGACTGGATTAACATTTACTATTTATGACAAAATGTTTAAAGATGAAGACGGTACTGATACTAAATTCTATCCTGATAACTATGTTACTTTGTTGCCTTCTTACACTTTAGGCAATACTTGGTATGGTACTACTCCGGAAGAATTTGATTTACTTGGTGGAGGTACTGATGCATCTGTGTCTATTGTTAACACTGGCGTAGCAATCACTTCTATCAAAGAAGCACATCCGGTCAATGTATTCAATATTGTATCTGAAATCGTTCTTCCTTCCTTTGAAAGAATGAGTGACATTTATGTTATCAAAGTTGCTTAAGGAGGTACAACATGGTAAAAGTTAAGCTGAATAAAGCAGTATCTTATAAAGGCAAAGTATATCCTGCAAATACAATGTTTACTATTAAAGATATTGACTTGGATGAACTGAAAAAACTTGGTGCTTTTGTCATAGAAGACGAAGCTGATGAAGAAGTAACAAAAACACACATTGATGTAGACGAATCTGAAGAAGAGGAAGAAGTACATCCAATTAAACGAAAAGGTAATCGTTGTAAATAAGAGGTGAACTCAATGGATAATGATGCAACACTTTTAAAGATTCGACGTCGGTTAAAGTTCATTGAAGAAAACTTTTCAGATGAAGAAATTCTTGATATTATAGAAGAGGTACAGCAAAAGGTACTAAACTACATCAATCAAAAATCTGTGCCGGCAGGATTGTCATATATCATTATTAATATGTGTGTTGACTATCTACGGTACATAAATCAAGTTAATGTATCATCTGACCCTGATGCAGAAGTTGATGTCAATCCAGGAAGTGTTGCAAGTATATCCATTGGTGATACATCAATTGGCTTAGGTACTGGTGATACCGAAAGCTTGGAAAAAACTATACTTAAAAGCCATACTGCTGACTTGGATGCTTTTATATTTAACTATAAAGAGCAATTAAATGCTTATAGGAGAATGAGATGGTAAAGCTTGGAAAGTATGCAAAAATACTAAGATTAATGTACAAAGATTCACTTGATGTTTACTATTATCCCAAGGTGAAAAAGGAAAATGGAACTACTGGCTATTCTGATGTTCCTGTTTATAAAGTGCAAAATGCTCAATGCAAAGTAAGTACATCAAAGGATGATACTTCGGAGACTGTGAATTTTGATAGAAATCCAGTTGAAAAGCAAATGAAAGTATTTTGTGATGTTACTTTAAATGTTGAAAAAGGTGACATGATTATTGCCAGAGTTTTATCTGACGAAGGTGAAGTCTTAGCTACATATCAAGGGTTAGCAAACAAGCCAGATGTTTTTGTGACACATCAAGAAATTATAATTGATGTAAAGGATGGATTAAATGCCAGCAAAATTTGAGGAATTAAAGGCTTTATTAAAAAGAGCTAAAACAGCTAGAAATGAACATACAAAGTTCATCGAAAACTTTATTCTTCAAATGGGATTGAGAGCTATTGCAAAAACAAAATTCCGTACTCCTGTTGATTCAGGATTTTTAAGAAATTCATGGCAAATTGGTGAAGTCAAACGTAGAGGTGATATTCTTATTGTTGAAATTATTAACAATGCAGAATATGCTAGCTATGTTGAGAATGGTTATTATCGAAGAGCTAGATGGGTTCCAGGAGAATGGAAAGGCGGTAAGTTTGTTTATAAGAAATATATTCCAGGCAGTTCTGACAATAAGGGTATGATGCTTAAACCAAAATGGGTTGAAGGTGTGCATATGGCAAAAATAAGTATAGATGAAATAGGCGATGAAATACCAATTCGATTTAAAAGAGCTTATGATAAATGGATTAGTGAGGTGATGTTTGAATGACTGACATTTCTGTTGATTATAATATCGTCATCGATGCAATAGTTCAAAAAATCATAAGTATATATGGTGAAGATGAGGAAGTTCCTCCTATCTATAAAGAAAAAGATAATGATGAAGCTGAAACACCAATGTTCTTTGTATGGGCATTAAATACTCCTGAGAGTGAACAACGTACCATACGAAATAAAGTATTTGAAAGAACACAATCAATGCAAATAAGATTCTTTCCTCCCGAAGAATCAAATGAAAAATATGAAATATGTTTGGACATGGCAAATAAATTGGACTGTGTCTTAAGAGAAATTAGTGTTGGTGGAGTTATAGTGAGAGGCTCAAACATCAACCATGAAATAAATGAAAATGTACTACAATTCTATGTCACTTACAAATATAGAGCCCTCTATCCGATTGAACAATCTCCGAAGATGGGCAAATTGAGAGTGACTTATGGCTTAAGAAGCAGAAGCAAGGAGGGATAATATGGCAGGCGGTACGTATGTTACTTACAACAAAAATCGTCCTGGTGCTTATATCAACTTTAAAGCGATCCCAAAACCATTATCCAATGTTGGTTCTCGAGGTGTGGCAACAATGCCAATGACAATGGATTGGGGTCCTGTTGGAGAAGTAATGGAAATATATAGTGAGGATTTAATTACTGGTAAAGCTCAAAGTAAGATAGGATATACCGTTTACGACGATGAGGTTCAGATGTTCAGAGAAGTTCTTAAAGGTTGTTATAAGCTTTTAGCTTTTCGTGTTGATACAGGAGGAAAGCAAGCATCTGCGACCCTAGGAAATTTAACTGTTACGGCAAAATATACTGGCATTTGTGGCAATAAGATTTCAGTAGCTATTCTTGATGATGAAACTGCAGAGGAAGACACTAACTTCATTGTGGTTACATATTACAACACGCTGGAAAAAGATAGACAAAATGTCACTAGTATTTCTGAGTTAGTTGACAATGATTGGGTTAATTTTAGTGGCACTGGTGCACTTTCCTTAACTGCAGGTACAATGCTTTCAGGCGGTGAAAATGGTACTGTTATAAATGATACTTATTCAACTTATATGAATACGATGAAAATGCATCAATGGCAGGTTATGGGGTTGCCAATTACCGAAAATTCAAACGTAAGAACTAATACAGTTACTTATATTAAGAATTTACGAGAAAATATTGGTAAGAAAGTACAATTAGTATTATATGATTATAGTGAAGCAGACTATGAAGCAATTATCTCTGTTGACCAGGGATATAAGACTTCTAGTGAAACAATTGGTACTGCTGCATTTGTTGCAACAATTACTGGCTTAACTGCAGGTGCAGAGATTAATGAATCCCTTACCTACTATGTTATTGATGGAGCAACTGAAATCATTAATCAACGTGATGATGAACAAATCGAAACTGCAATAACTACCGGTAAGATGGTTCTTTCTACCAGACAAGATGGTGTCATTGTAATCGAAAAGGATATTAATACATTACATAACTTTACCATTGATAAAGATTATCAATTTAGCAAGAATAGAGTAATTAGGACCCTTGATGAAATTGCAAATTCTTCTCAACTTACTTGGGAAAAATCTTATATTGGTAAAGTTGATAATGATGAACAAGGCCGCAAAGATTACAAGGCAGACTTAATTTACTATTTCAATGAATTGCAAAGAATGAGGGCAATTCAAAACTTTGATAGCACTGAAGATATTGATGTGCTTCCTGGTAATGAAGTAGATGAAGTCATTGTTAGATTAATCATTCAACCTGTTGACTCTATGGAAAAGATGTATATGACTGTTATGGTTGGTCAAAAAACATCTGGATATACTGTTAGCAGCATAGCAGCATAAGGAGGTGAGTACGAATGGCAAATCAGTTTAATGTGCTTTTAGCACGTGATGTTATTAATGGCCAGCAAGGCAGAGCAACTGCTAACATTAATGGTAGTGTACAAGATATGTTTTATGTAAGAAACATTGAAGTGACATTTACAAAAAATCAGGCAGAAGTTAAGACGTTGGACTATTCAGGTACTCAACATAAGGCTGCTGGTTGGTCAGGTTCAGGAACGATGAATTTGTACTATATGACTACTGAGTTTAGGGAACAAGCTTTGAAATATGCTAAGACTGGCGTTGATACATATTTCACTATTACTATTACAAATGATGACCCATCAAGTTCAATTGGAACTCAAACGGTAGTATTGTATAATGTAAATATCGGGACATTGATTCTTGCAAAGTTAGATGTTGATTCTGATACACTTGATGAAGATGTTGACTTTACATTTGATGATTTTGATATTCTTGATAAATTTGGGAAGCCGGTTGCTTTTGCAAATTAATAGAAAGAGGTAAAGACGAATGAATGAACGTAATGAAAATGAAATTGTAAATTCACAAAATGAAAAAGTAGATGCAGTTCCACAAACGCTTGTTGAATTTTTGTTGTCAAATGATATTATTGGTATTGAAAAGGAAGTTGATATTGGTGGTCGTTTGAAAGGATTTAAATTCAAAATTAAACCAATGAACAATAAAGAATTTGGCGAAGCTCAAAAACAATCTTTTTCAATTATGAAGAAAAAAGCGTCATTCGACCAAAGAAGATTTTTTGAAATTGTTATCCTAAATAATTGCTTGTATCCAAATTTTAGAGATGCAGCATTCATTTCAAAATGTGGTGTTGTTACTCCCGAAGCATGTTTGAATAAAGTATTGCTTGCAGGTGAAATTTCTGATTTAGCACAGGCAATTATTAGTCTTTCTGGGTTTGACAATGATATTGAGAGTGACATTGAAGATGTAAAAAACTCTTAAGGGAAAGAGATGGAGAGACATGGTATGCTTACTATGCTCTCCATAAATTTCATAAATGGCCGTCAGAATTTGTTAATCTTTCCCGAAAAGAAAAAGCGGCTGTAATAGCATTTATTGATGAACGTATTAGAGCAGAAAAAGAGGCAGAAAGAAAGAATAAAATAAAGGGTAAAAGAAGGTAGGTGTTTATTTTGGCGACTGTTAAAAGTACAATCGAATTACAAGACAAAATGACACCAATCTTGTCAAAGATAGTAAAGAATTTAGAATTAACAATTTCAATGATGGAAGAAATGAACACTGCAACAAGTGGTGGTAAAGGCTTTGAAAAGATAAGTAAAGAAGTAAAAGTTGCAAATGAGGAATTAAATAGATTAGTAGACGAATTAGATAAGGTAGAAAAGGAAATCAAAGAAACAGGCCAAACTGCAGGAGAGGTCACAAAAGAACTATCTAAATGGGATATTTTGGTCGGAAATTTCCTAGCAAATTTAGGTGAAAAGGCATTATACTTTCTTATTGATTCACTAATGCAATCAATTGAGTTTGCATCCAATTTGGCTGAAGTTCAAAATGTTGTTGATGTATCATTTGGTAAAAGTGCAGAAGCAGTTAATGAATGGGCACAAGGTGCTTTAAGAGCTTATGGTTTGAATGAATTGTCAGCGAAGAAATTTGCTGGTACAATGGGCGCAATGCTTAAAAGTTCAGGCGTAGCAAATGATAAAGTCATGGAAATGTCAACCACATTAGCTGGTTTAGCTGGTGATGTGGCATCGTTTTATAATTTACAACCTGAAGAAGCTTTTAACAAAATAAGAGATGGTATCTCAGGTGAAACTGAAGGCTTGAAGCAATTAGGTATCAATATGTCTGAAACAAATTTATCAACGTTTGCTTTATCAAAAGGAATGGATAAATTGTATAAGGATATGTCATATGGCGAAAAAGTCATGTTAAGATATGAATACTTATTGGATGTTACTAAAGATGCTCAAGGTGACTTTAGTAGAACAATTGGTTCATTTGCTAACCAAAGTAAATTATTTGCGGAAGGTTTAAAGCAAATTACAGCATTATTTGCAAATAACTTTGTGCCAATTATAGCAATAGCATTACAGGTTGTAAATAAGCTATTTTTGTTTATTACGGAAAATTGGGGCGCAGTCAATACTGTACTATTAGGTGTAGTTGCATTAATTTTAACTTACGTTATACCAGCACTTTATAGAGTAGCAGCAAGCTATGTATCTATGGGATATAAAGCAGCATCAGCATGGTTAATTGCTAATTGGCCAATTGCTTTAGTGATAGCAGCAATTGTAGCAGTGATTTTGATATTACACAAATTAGGTATTAGCTTTGGTACAATGGCAAATTATGTTGGCAAAGCATTTGGGTTTGTATATGCTTGGGTAGTCAATACTCTTAAGGGGTTATATAATTATATTATTAATTTTGCAGAATTTTTTGCAAATGTTTGGTTTGACCCTATTAATGCAATTCAAAGGTTGTTTTTGACAATGGCTGATATTTGTTTAGGAGCTCTTGCTGCAATAGCAAAAGGTGTTGATAAGATTTTCAAGACTGACTTTGCTTCAACAATTAATAATTGGAAAAGTGAAGTGGCAGGCATGGCTAAAGATTTAGCTAAAAATCAAAAATATACATTTGAGCGAACTGATTACATTGATTTTGAAGAAACAATGGACAAATTTGGTAAGATTGCAGAAGACTTTGTAAATGGTGAAGGACTAGGAGAATTTGGTCCAAACATTGACCCTAATGCTCCTGATGGAACTGCAGCAAAACCTATTAACACTAAAGTAGGGAATGACATCAAGATATCCGATGAAGACATCAAATTGATGAAAGATGTTGCTCAACAAAGGTATGTTAATCAATATACAACATTGAGACCGGAAATGACAGTGCATATTGATAAAGTTGAAAAAGAAGCTGATGTTGATGTTATTGCTGGTAAAATTGCAGATTTATTTGAAGCTGATATGGAGTCAAGCTTAGCAACATAGGAGGGTTAACAAGGTGGCTATTAAGTTGTTTATGAAGATTACAAATGATGACGTATTACAGTTGCCTGTTAATCCTGCCTCTGTTCAGGTTACAATAGGTAGCAATAATCAAGTGCAAAATGTAGTTGGTTTAGGTGACGTTACAATAATTAGAAATAGGAAGCAAGCCGAGTATCGATTTGATTGTTTTTTTCCAAGTTCTGATGGGTTACTTGGGTTTATCAATACAAGGTCTTATATCTCAACACCTTTATTAAAGGGCGGTCCAGAATATTATATTTCTCAAATTGAAAGTGTTAGAAATAATAGAACACCAGTAAGATTTATTGTATCTGACTTGGATATAAATGTGCTTGTTACTGTTGAGAGTTTTGAATATGTCCCTGAAGCGGGAACAAAAGATATAAGATATTCAATGCAATTAAGAGAATATGTAGAATATGGTGCACAATTAGCAACAATAAATGATGACGGAACAATCACGCTTCAAAAAACTCAGAGTAGCAATATTTCTGAGTCCATTGTCTCGGGAAGTAAGATGAGTCTAGATAATTCATTAATTGTTGCTAATGGTTTATTATATAAAGATGAAGAAATGGGCTCTATGTCAGGTATCCTTTCAAAAACAACGGCAATTGTAGGGTTAACCGACATCATGAGCGATGACATTAAATATCAAATAAATTCAACCAATGGTGATTATATGGGTTGGATAGCTGAGAATGCAGTATCTGAGATTATAAAGTCATAAAGAGGTAATATGATGAAAAACATGCAAATATTCATTCAAAATGTTGAAGATGGTACTTTGAAAGAAGTGTCACAAATTGTCAATAAATTAACTTGGGAAACAACATTGGAAGCACAACCAGGCAAAGTAAAAATGAACATGTTGCAAACTGATGGCATTGTTATACAGGAAGGTGATAAAGTCCTAATAAGGGATAATGATAAACCGGTATTTTTTGGGTTTGTATTTACTGTTGGTTACAATGAAAGACGTTTATTAGATGTTACAGTTTATGACTCAATGAGATACTTAAAGAATGTAGCAACATATATATTCTCTGGAAAAACTGCTGCTCAGATATTCGCAGAAATATGTGATGACTTTAATGTTAAATATAGTGTCGTTGATGATTGTACATGGGTTGTATCAGATAGAATACACGAGAATAAATCAATGTTTGATATTATTCAATTCGGCCTTGATGAATGCTTAATTAATACTGATAAATGGTATATAATGCGAGATAATGCAGGCACTATTGAGTTGGTTGATTTAGAAAATTTACGAACAAATTGGTATATTGGTGATAACAATATGCTGTCACAGTATGATTATGAAACATCAATAGATAAAGATACATACAATAGAGTCAAATTGGTCAAGGAAAATAAGGATACTGCAAAAAGAGATGTGTATGTAGTATTTGATAGTGCTAATGAAAAAAAATGGGGCACATTACAATTATACGAAAGTGTTGATGATACGTTAAGCTATGAGCAAATTCGTAATAAGGCGATGAATTTGTTAAGAGTGAAAAATAGAAAAACAAGACGTATGAAGATATCCGTTCTTGTTGGTACATTTGATTTAAGAGCTGGCAATGGTATAGTAATTGATATTGCTGATTTGAAAAATACTGGATTTACTGGCAAACAAAACTTTATTATTGCTAGATGCACACATAACATTGAAGAAAATAAGCATACAATGGATTTAGAGATTCTTAATCGAAGCCTTGAAGCAAATCAAGAAACAACAGGAGGTGAATAATTGTATGGGTAAATTATATGAGTCAGTGGAAAAAAGAATTAAACGAGCAAAAAAGACAGATGAAGATGTTACCCTTTGCTATGCAACTGTACAATCAATCTCCCCTTTAACAATTAAATTGGACAATAATACAATTATTCCAAGTCAATTTATTGTTACATCTTGTTTATGTAGAGAGGCAACAATTGACATTCCATTTAGATATTCAGGTTATATAAGTCATTTGCATCAAGGTGTGCATGGACCAACTTCAAAAGCATTGCCTAATATAATGCTATGGAGAGGGCTTGAAGATGGTGATAGAGTAAGATGTTTAAAATGTAATGGAGGCCAAATATATTATATTCTTGAAAGGGAGGACGGCATAGTATGATACCTGAAATTGATTTTGTGTTTAATTCAAACAACAAAAATAAAGAGATGCCGTCATTGACTTATAAGTTGGACACATTGCAAAAGCGAATAATTGGGACTGTTGATGGCTTTGATGCAATTGTACAAGCTATCATCAAAAACTTTTATACAGAACGTGATGCATATGTGATATATGACCATTATTATGGTGTGAATATAGAGCAATATATTGGCAAAGACTTTGATTATGTTAAGTCGGACATACAAAGAACGTTGGAAGAATGTTTATTGGTTGATAATCGAATAATTGAAATGCAAGACTTTTCATGTGAGTTAGGAGAAAAGCTTGATGATATAATCATTTCGATGAAGTTAATAACAGTTGCAGGTACTGTTGATGTAAAAGAGAGGGTGAATATATAATGAGCTTGATTAATGATTACTTAAAGCAATATAGTTATAGCTATCTTTTGGAGCAAGCATTGGCAAGAGTACCTGATAACTTAGACAAACGACAAGGCAGTATAATTTATGATGCAATTGCTCCAGCATGTTATGAATTAGCAGTTTGGTATGTTAAATTAAGGGAGATTATTGATAATACGTTTATTGAAACAGCTTATGGTGAATGGCTTGATGCAAGAGTTGTTGAGGCAGGTATTACTAGGTATCCAGCAACTTATGCTGTAAAGAAAGGAACGTTCTTAGATAACTTAGGTAATCCTGTCTCAGTATATATTGGTGCTAGGTTTAGTACAATGGGACAAGATACAATATTAAATTACAAAGTCGATTCTGTGTATATAGACCCAGATACAAATGAGATTGAATTGGGTTCATATAATTTAACATGTGAAACAGCAGGTGTGGTGGGAAATAGCTACTTTGGACAAATACAACCAATTGACTTTATTCCTAGCTTAGTAAATGCAACATTAACAACATTAGTTACACCAGCACAAGATGCTGAAGATGATGACAGTTTGAGAACAAGATTTTTGAGCTCAGTTGGTAAAAGCATCTTTGGTGGAAATATATCACAATATAAACAATGGGTAATTGAGGAGGAAGGTGTTGGAGCTGCTCAAATTTATCCTGTTTGGAATGGTGGCGGAACAGTCAAGATAAGCATTGTTGATAGTGAATACAATAAAGTGTCTGATGATTTTTTAAAGCAGGTTAAAGAGCATATGGACCCTGAGAATGCTGATATTAAAGATTCAGGACAAATGGGATTAGGTATTGTACCTATTGGACATAATTTAACAGTTGTTACTCCATCGGAAGTAGTTGTAAATATTGTTGCTGTAGTCACATTGCTGTCTGGTTATACAGTATCATTACTGCAGGCAAAATTGGAAGAAAAAATAGAAGAATATTTCTTGAAGTTAAGAGAGGAATGGGCTGTTAGTGACAATTGGAATAGATATGCAGTAACAGTATATGTGGCTAGAGTTAATTATGCTATTCTTTCTGTTGATGGTGTTAGTAGTGTATATGACACTACTTTAAATGGTGAAGCAAGAGATGTTGAGTTGGTTGAAACTGAGATAACTCAACAAATTCCTATCTTAGGGACGGTGACAATAAATGCAAGGTCGAGTAGTTAAGATGAAAAGATACTTTCCACGTTTTTATGATGGTTACGTGGAAATCGATGCAATTATTGATACCGAGGACAAAGCTTTTGAAGAAATAGGAGTAAATTTTAGGAGGGCAATTAATAATCAATTTATTAAGTTAGCTGATGAGACTGGCATTAGTGCTTATGAAGTATTGTTTGATGTGATTGCAGATCCATCGACTGAGACACTTGAGGAAAGACGAGATAGACTTTTAAATAGAGTCTCAGTAATCCCATATTATACGACTATATTTTTACGAAATAGGTTGGATTCATTAATTGGTGCTGGGTTGTATAATTTAATTATTGATTATGATAATTATACATTATATCTCGAATCAGCAGCAAAAAATCAATTATATTATAATGAAATTGCAGTGTTAATGTCAAATATTAAGCCATGTAATATAGTATTTATTAATATGCCTTTAGTGCCACAACAAATATTTGTGTCGGAACAAGTTAACGTATCAAAGTTAACATACAATTATGTTTTAGGCGGACAATGGAAATTAGGAGAAAAACCTTTTATCAGCTACAAAGACAAAGGAATTATAAAAGGGAGGTCTACAAATAGCATGTCATCATTAATGGAAGCTAAATATAGACAATTTACATTGTCTGAAATCACTAGTGTACTAATTAATAATACGATTAGGATTACAACATTTTTAACGAAAGAAGAAGTAAATGGGGAAGCAATTATTGAATATATTGTGCCTCAACAAGAGCAAAATATTGAAGTGACAAATATCAAATTGCTTGATAAAGATGGGTTAATATGCTTTGAGTCTCCTGTATATGTGCCTGTTTATGAAGATACAATTGTGAAACATAATATAATCATTAAGGAAGGTGTAGCATCATGAGTGTCATAATGAGAATATTGAATTATATTGCTAAGACTGATTGGAAGCATAATGATGTTGTTGTTTGGGATGATGTTAATAGGTGGGAAACAGCAATCGATAATCACAATCAATTTTTGAATAGGTATTCTTGGCTGCCAAAAAAAGCAATTAAGAAATCATCTGTGCTTTTATTCCCGTTTGATTTAAGCACAATTCTTATTGCTCAAAATGCAGGAACAACAGGAACTAATGAGCCTAATTGGGAACAATATATACAAGAAGATGGTACTGTTAATGATATTGTTGATGGTGACATTATTTGGAAAGCAAAACAATTTGTAAGCTCTGATGACACAACCCCAATTGGTACGATTGAACAAAAGTTAGTGTCCAAAGCTCCTCCTGGTTGGGTAATAATGCAAGGTGGTTTGTATAATAGGTCTGAAATGCCACTATTATGGGCATGGGTACAGGAGTATGGGTTGTTAGTATCAGAAGTTCAATGGCAAACCGAAAATACACAAAATGGTAGTTGTGCATATTATTCAACTGGTAATGGTAGTACAACGTTTAGGATACCGAATTTAAATTGTATTAGTTCTGGTGGGCCTCAAAATAAAGCAGGAGTTTATGTTCCTAAGAAGGCGATTAGCTTTGTAAGTAGTGCTAGCACTTTTAAATTTGGTAGTTATACGTCAACAGGTTCATCGGGAATTGCTGCAACTGATTTGATTGTGACTGCAATAAGCTATAGTAATACAACTATTGATGGCTATGTAAATGGTGCAAATGTAATGCATACCGCAGGACGTTCTAAATATGGTCAAGGTGCTACAAGCATTTCTTTCCCTGTCCCTAAAGGAGCAAGTTGGAGGGTTTTTGGCTCAGGGGATGTAAGGACTATGTCTACTAGTGTACAAGATGCTCCTGTTATAACAAAATCTGCAACATATCCAGATTATATTGTTATTCCTTATTATTTAAGATATGACAATTTATAAGAGGTACAACAAATGCTAAAATTAAGAATAATGAATCAGGCTATTTCAAAGTATGAAACAAGTCGTATTGTTGCAGATAGTCAAGGTTATTTAAGATTTACAATTGAAACATCGGAAGATTGGAAGGAATATGTAAAAGTTGCTCAATTTGAAAGAGATGGAGTCGTATATGATGTAGCAAATGTTAAGCCAGGAGTAGAATATATAGTTCCATGGCAAGCCTTAATTGGTGAAGGCGAAATGTTTGTGTCATTATATGGTGTATCAGGTTCATCAAATAGAGCAACGACAAATGATGTAAGAGTAGAAATCATAGAATCTGGCTTTCATCAAGGTGACCCAGCAACTGATCCACCTGATGATAAATGGAACCAATTTGTCCAACAAGTAAAAGATGACGCAGATAGGGCAGAAAGTGCAGCAAATACTGCAAGTACTTTATTGTCACAAACAACTGAGCAAGCTAATAGGGCAGTGAATGCTGCAGCAGAAGCTAAGCAATCTGAGACTGCAGCAGCTCAATCGGCAAAGAAAGCTAAGACATCAGAGAATAAAGCAGCAAATTATGCTGAGGCAGCAGAAACATATGCTAAAGTAGCAACTGATGCAGCAATTCAAGCACAAGCGTCACAAATTGCTGCTAAAGCATCAGAAACTAAAGCTGGTGAATATGCTGACCAAGCTGCAACATCAAGAAATAATGCATTGGAAAGTGAGCAAAATGCTCAATTATCGGCAGAGGACGCAGCAGTAAGTAAAGCAATATCAATTCAACAAGCTAATAGAGCGGAAGAACAAGCTAATATTGCGGCAAACGCTAATGCTTCTGCTCAGGAAGCAGCAAGGATAGCGGAAAATGCTGCTGCTGGTTCTGCTGATATGAAAAATGAAATAGAAGCATTATATAAAGACTATAAACAATCACAAACATATATTGACTTTACTGATGGCTCAGATGAAGATGATGAATGGGAAGGAAGTACTGATGACAATGTTTGGAGATTAGAGGTTGATACAAATGGTCAGGCAGTATTTGATGTAATGGTACGAAATGATGATGGTGAGTTAAGACCAGCACAAGTAAATTATATGTTTAGTAAAGCTGAGCCAGCAAGATTGATTATAGAGTCTATTAAAAAGTTTAATGGGACAGTTATCTTGTTTAATTTCTCACCTAAAGATGAAGAAACAACATAGGAGGTTACTATGAGTTTAAGGGATATATCAGATATCACTCGTTTAGGCGTAGTGAAAAAAATAATCGAAGTAATAGATTACTTCATGAGCAATGACATTGATGCTTCTAGGGTTAAAGGACAATTAGATATTTCTAATATTCCTCCAGCAGGCTTGGATAATGTTATAAAGGTTGATACTGTTACAGATATGCTTGCTTTAACTGTTGATGATGTTCAAAATGGCGATACTGTAATGATAATAGGAGTTACTCCTCCAGTACAATATCAAGTCGTAGATGATACTAAATTAGGCACAATGGACGCATTTCAAGAATATGCAGCGGGTACAGCAACAAAAGCATTAGCTGATATTAATGGCAATAATATTCATACGACCTATGGCAAATTAGCAGGCAATAACACATGGACAGGCAATAACTATTGGAATGGTAGTGCTATATTTAATGCAAATTTAACAATACGGGGCAGTGCTACCGCTCCTGGTGATGTATCAACTTATTTATGGCTCGGAACACAACCTGAAGGTAGTAAACAAACACCTTCCATAGCCAGAAACAAACAAGGCGATTTAGTAATGTATGCCGCTGATTATAGACCTTGCTATTTAAGAAGTGGTGCTCAAACATCTTTTGCTAGTGTATATAATTCTGATGGCACAGTAGAATTTAGTTCGTTAAATAATTCTCCGTGGGGTAAATATACTAATGCAAATGGGCTGGAATTGACAGTAATCAAAACTGCTACAGTAAATAATGATGTGCCGAACAAAAAATATGTAGATGATAGTATAGCTAACGGAGATGTAAATTCGGCTAAATATTTAAACATAACGAATTTTATCCCTTCAAATGGCGATTTTAATGATTACAAATCTCCTGGAGAATATCAAGTACAAAGCGATATAGAAGCAAACACAATAGCAAATCTCCCCACTAGCTATAATGATGCAACGCCAAGGAGCGGTGTATTAAGTGTATTGATTGGATTTAATGTCCCTAGAACAAGTTTAGTCCAGATTTATCGAACTTATGGGAGTAGTTATGTAGTTTCAAGAACGTATCAACGCTGTTTTTACCATGAAAATAGTGTTTGGACTGCATGGCGAGAAATTGCTTGTACTGATGAAGTAGGTTTATTAAATCAAGCAAATACCTATACAGCATTAAATATTTTCAGGGCAAGTATTGGCGTATCTAACGGAACTGCGGCAGGTAGCAGTGGTACTGTAAGTTTTGGTGTTTCTCCGGCAGGTGAAACAGTACAAGCAAGAATTGGAACAGATAATTTAGGTGGATTATTTTATCACGCAAGCACAAATCAACCTCATGTATTTAGAATTGGAACGAATAATAATGTGTTTGTCATACGTGACGATAATACAAAAGTAACTTTTTCTAGCAATAATAAGCCCTTTGCAACGGTCACATATGATGGTGTTGCAAAATGGTTAGGTAATGCAAATACCGCTACGAAACTAGCAACTGCAAGGACTATCACAGCAAATCTTGCAAGTAGCACTGCTGGTAGCTTTGACGGCTCGGCAAATATAACAGTCGGAGTTACTGGCACATTACCAATCGCCAACGGAGGAACAGGTGCAACAACAGCTGCCGCCGCAAGGACTGCATTAGGATGTGCACCTGCATATACCTATAGTACAACTGATTTAACCGCTGGAAGCTCTGCATTAACCACAGGCACACTTTATATTGTGTACGAATAAAGAGGTGCGAAAATGGCAAAAAGCATTTATATAGGTGTAGATGGTAAAGCAAGAAAAGCAAAGAATATATACATTGGAGTAGACGGCAAGGCAAGAAAAGTCAAAAAAATGTATATAGGAGTAAATGGCGTAGCAAGATTATGTTACACGTCCGAAGTAACAGTAACGGTCACAATCGTACAATCAGCAAATCAAACAATAACAGTAATTTGCAATGGCAATTCATATACATCAACATTCACAGCAAAAGCAGGGTCAACTTATACGGCAAGTATATCAGCAAGTACAGGTTATAATGCAGGCACATTAAATAGCACAAGTGGAACATTAACAGATAATATCACTATTAGTGCAACAGCCGCTACCTTGAAAACCTATACTTATACGATTAATCAGCCTACAGGTGGAACGATTACTGTTATAGTTGATGGAGTTGCATATACATCAACCTTTACTGTTCAGCATGGCAAAACTGCAAGCAATTGGTGTACGCCGAATAGTGGATACACCTTTAAGACATTTACATTGTCAGGAAGCTATCAAACTGCAAGCGCAAATACATTAGCAATAAATGGCGATGCTGAAATTGGAGCTGTATTAGAAAAGGAGGACGAAGATGTTTAATTGGTTAATAAAATTATTAGGCGGGAAAACAAAATCGGAATATGAAGATATGCAAAAAGAACTAAATGAAAAATGTGCCAAATTATCAAGTACATTAGATAGTTATGCAAATCTTGATTTTGTTGCAAGTGGTGAATATTCTTTTAGTGTAAAAGCAAATTCACCTTATAGTATTTTAGTTAAAAAAGGGCAAAATCTTATAATCACTGGTTATAACAAAGATGGAGAGCTTTTAGAAAAAATTGATGTAAATAAGGAGGACGAATAAAATGTTTAATAAATTAATTAGGGGAGGGGGGCAGGCAGATAAAGAATTGTCTGTCAGCCGTCTTCCGAGATTACTATTACAATTACACGCACTAACTGATAATCCTATGAATATTACAGTCACAGGGAATATTACGGTTAGTGCGGCACTAGAAAATAGTGGACAAATAGGTTTAACGGTCGGTCAATATACTTATGGCGGAAATCAGTGGCAGTACGGTTATAGTAGCGCAGACTATGCATCAGATCAAGTATATGGCAGTCTAAGTCCTGATACGTTCTATGGAATTAAAATAACTTCATTAAGCGCAGGATTAACAGTTGATCCTAGTAGTCAGCAGCCTTTGCTAAATATACTGTGGATATCTTTTGCTAATAGTTTAAGTCAGAGTTCGATAAAAGTGACAATTAATAATAAGACTTATACGCTTAGTGACCCTAATGGAAGCGCCTATTATTATGTAAATTTACCTGATAGTGATACATCATTAGTGATGTGGTTACAATCACAGGTAGGTAAGACCATAACTGTAAACCTAGAGTAGCATTATTTTCAATATGTAATATTCCTCTGTGAGAAATCGGAGGAAAAAGATGGCTTTGACAGACAATCCTATGAGTTTAGTGGTTACAGGCAATGTAACAGTTTGGGCAACATTAGAAGCAAGTGTACCGACTACTGAAACAAGATTGTTGAGTACTATGGATGTGAATACAACGGTTACTATTACAGTGCCTGCGGGTGTAAAAGTATTAAAAGTAGAGGGTGATGTATACCATGAACACGAAGGCGAAGTAGCTTTAGATGTATATTCAGTAAATGGCAAAAAATATTGGTTATCTTTATGGGATTACGAAAACGCCTATGATATTTGGTATGTAGGAGTTACTCCTAATAAAAGTTATACATTAAAGTTATCAACTTCGAGCGAAACTGGCACTGAATCTGGAAGTGTAACTATTAGTTATTCACAATCAATTAACAATCAAATGCCTAAAGTAACCGATTACTAGCCTCTAAGCTAGCTCCTATGGTGGCTTGACAAAATAAAAATAATACAGTATAATTAAAGGAGGACAATATCAAACTATATAGAAAAAAGTATTTAATATAAATTTTTAAAATACCTATGTACTTTTAGTTATGAATATGTTATAATATATAGAGGCATAATGTACATAATAAAATTAAAAAAAAAGAAAGAAGTGATATTTATGCTTGATAAATTAAAAGATATCTTGCAAAAGACGCTAAGTGTTATTCCAAAGATACCACATTCGATGGGAACAAAGATAATGACATGCTTTTTAATATTGCTTTTGTTTGAAGTGATAGTGTGGAATGCAGGTTACTTTTATAATTGGTTATCACAAGATAAAGCAGATATTGCTGCATTAAATTCATTTGTGATAACATTATGCGGAACATTTGTGTCAAGTTTAGTGTTGATAGGCAAATCATATACTGACAGTGATGGAGATGGTGAAGCTGATTTGTTCCAAGTAAATAACAACAATAATCAAATAAATACAAACAAGGAGACAAAGAAATGAATGAATCGCAATCAACAAGATTAGCACAATTACAATTTATTCGAAGTAATCAAAGAATTTATGCAATGAATAGGTTTGGGCAAGTTCTTAAAGATTATGAGTGTCGAAGTGATTTTGTGCCAGGCTGCAATGACGCTGGACAAAGAAGACAATCATTACCTAATGGGAATTATACTGCAAGTGCTGATTATCCTGGAATGGATTTGGCAGCAGAACAAGGTGCTGCGTATGGAACATTCTATATTCATACCGGTGATTATAGATATCGTGATATACATGGTGGTGGTAGTGGGTTATCTGACCCATTTGCTCCATATCAAGGTTGGGTGCCTACATATGGATGTCTAAGAATGCAAAATGCTGATGGGGAAGAATTGTCTCGAATGATTATTAATGCAGGAAATAGCATATTGCTGGAAGTAGTTGATTGATATGAATAAAGCTCTTATATATATTTTAGGTCTAGTGATAGTTATTGGTGCAGCCATATATATATCATATAACAAAGGATATAATGTCGCTGAGGGAAAGTATCAAACCCAGATTGATATGTTGTCAGCAAAGTTAGCAGCAAAAGAACAAGGGCAAGCAATTGAAAATGTACCAATTGAAAATGTACCAATTGAAACGAAGCAGGATACAAAAATTGTCTATGTTGAACGGCCAGCTGCTGATAATGCACAGGTAAAAATCACAAATGATATTCCTAAAGTTGTGACTGAATATAATGGCAAGCAATATGAATTCAATACATTGATTGATGAACAGCATGCCTTTGAAAAAGGTCAATTGCAAATATTGCAAAAGTCAGAAATTAATGTTGATGTGACTGAAATTGTAAATGAGCAATTGAGCGTGTTAAGCAAACAAATTCGAGCCGAAGTAGAAGCTGAACGAAAAAATAAATCAATATTTGGGATTGGGTATGGGTATACTGGCAATTCACAAATGGCTGGAGTGAAATATCAAAAAAATCATCATGAAGTGCTTGGATTTGGTAAAGTAAATGGTGATGGTGATAGGTTTTTTGTAGGCTACATTTATAATATTGATGTTTAAGGAGTATTTGTTATGGACAATAATGGAAACAAACAAGAGCAAAATCTTGGGTTGAGTGACTCTGATATCAAGATAATTGAACAAAAAGTTCAAAAAATGGAAGAGATGCAGAAGCAGATAGATAGGAAAACGAAGGACGCAAAAGCATATCGGGAAAACAATGAAAGGCTTGAAAAAATCATTAAATATGGTATTATTTGTATTGTAATATTTTTCTCAGTAGTTGCAATTGCTATTGGTATCACTGCTACTGTTATTTCGCAGCAATATTTTGATTACGAGAGAGGAATTGAAAGAGAGATTACTAGAGAAGTTAATAGTATCGAATCTGGAGATAATGGTGTAATCATTAATAAAAGTAGCAATAATTCGCGTCACGTGAGCAAATAATGAGTGAAAAAAGCTTATCACTCGATGCCATTGAGATAATGCTGCGAAATCATGGTGAGATGATACGGGAAATTTCACGACGGCAAGATGGGTTTGAAAAAGACTTAAAATCCACTGATAAATTTTTGAATAGTGTAACTGTAGACATAAAGATGACACATCAGAATGTGACAAACATATTACTTTCACTTGAAAAACTAGAGAAATCAATTGATGAGTCTAATAAGCAAACTCATGACAGGATTACTAGTGTAAAAGATGAAGTGAAAGAAATGAAAAATAGTGATATTAAAGCATATTCTGGCTATAAGAAGTTGATCGCAACTACAATTATACAACTATTAATTGGTGGCATTATAGGTGCTTTAGTAAATTCTCATATTAGGAGCTAAAACATGAATGATAAGATTACGTTAACAAAAGCTTTGAATCGGTTATCAAAATTTACACTAAAGATAGTCATTCCTGGCATTGGCTTAAAGAAAAGGCAAGAAAAAGCATTAATGATGAAATATGTTGATGAGTGCTCTCAATACGATATAGCAAAAGAATTGGGTATGACTTACGAATCAGCAGGAAATTTCTTATGTAAAGCTAGGAATGATATGCTAAAGATATTGCGGGAAGAACAAGATATTGTACCTGATGAAGTCAAAAAGCATCTAAATATCTTTAACGAGATTGATGATGTTAAATAAATATTATATCAAAATTAAGGTCTAGTTAACATTGCATTATATAGTGATGTTGCTAGGCTTTTTCTTGTGTTATAATATATATATCAACAAGGAGGTGCGGAAAATGTATTATAATTCTAATTTTGGAGGCCAAGTCCAATAGCCAATGCCTCAGCAAATGCCAATGTATGGACAAGGTCCATATCCAGTAATGGACAACAGATTAAGTGCATTAGAAATGCAAATGAAACAAGGTCAACAAAATCCAAATTTGTATGGTGGTAGGCAACAACCACAACAAATGCAAGTGCCTACTCAGCAGCAATTTATTAAAGCAATTCCTGTTACAAGTTTTGATGAATTAAAAGTTGCTGCTGACACTGGCTTATTTGTTGTAGTGTCTAGTAATTTGTGCACAAGAAATTGTGGTACAATAACTCATATCCCAGTAACAACTACATCTAGTATTGATGAGGCATGAGATGCCCAGATTTAATCTAGAATAAATGAAAGGAGAAAAGCTGATGTATACCTTAAAGGAATTAGTAAAAGAGGCTGAAGCCCAAGCAGATTATCGAGAGATAGTTAAAGATATTGCTTGTATGCTTGATAAAAAGATTAAAGCATTGGACCATGAGGAATATGATGAAATTGTGCTTTGTGCTTATGAATTAGTGTATGGTGAACATTTTGATGAACATTTAGCTAAAAAGGCAGTAAGCATGATGAAAAATGTTGATGGCACAGAAGGTGAACATTGGGACCATGAACAAACTACTAATGTAGCAAGGAATAATGGCATTAAATTTGACACATATAATTCTTGGGATTGGTACTATGTGATGAACATGTTATATTCTGATATGTGTAAGATTTTTGGCAAAGATGCTGGTGCTTATGCAAAGGCAGCCGAAGCTTGGCTTGAAGATGAAGATGTAGCTGAGGGTAAAGCATTTAGATATTATGCAAAAGTAGTTATGTGCTAAAAATACATATGGTATATACTTGTGTACACTGCTAATGAACGTGGTGTACACATTTTATATTTATAATGGCAAAATATATCAAAATACTTATTTACTTTTACACATAAGTATGATATAATATATACATAACCGAATGATAACCCTTACAACATCATATGCAAAGGAGGTCAAAATGTTACCGGTATTTATATTTGACACACATCAAGATGAAGAACTATACTTTTATGTGTTTCTTCGACATGCAATGACCAAAAGGGCAATATTGAAAAATGCTAAATTAGTTTTTTGGGGAGACTATTCATGGGGTTATCCGATTATTGAAAAAAGTAAAGGTGACAAAGTGTATGGAACACTTACACACTTTACGACAAAGGAGGCATACGAAAAATTTGAAAGTTGCGTAAAAAACACAAGACAAAATTGGAGGTTCAAAAAGCTAAAAGCTGTTGTTAAAACTGATGATGGTGACGAAGTTAAATGTTTATTGTTTATGATTGAGCCTTACACAAAGGACAGAGGGACATTTAGAGGTAGGAAGGAGATTCCCTTAAAGGAATGCTATGAAGCTATGTTAAAGATTTACAAAAAGAATAAATTTCCGCAAAAGGTATTACGAAAAGCATTGCTTGATACTTTGAGCGAATATTATTCTGAAAAATTTGAATTTAAAGGAGTAAATGAAAATGGCTAGAATTAATGATGAAATGGGCATTACGCAAGAGCAAATAAAGCAATTAATGGACAATTATATCTTTATGATTGAGACTGAGAAGCAACAAAATAGTGAAAATGGTATGATATCTTTAGTTAAAAGGGATTTGTTTGGTAAGCAAATATTTGCAGTAGGCTTGCTGAATAAAGGAACATATATAAACGTAGATACTGAAGATGTTATTGACGAAGAAGCTTTTGAAAAGATTGTTGAAAAAATACCACTTGTAATGCAACAGGAATATATACAAACAATGCCGTTAGCTTTGCCAGAAGAGCCAAAATGTATTGGAATGATTTTGATGTTTATCGACATTAATGGTAAATTTGTTCATCAAGGATACAATACAAAATGTGAAGAAGTTGATTGGGTTGAGCTATTTGCCGAAAGTTGCCAGTTTCAAAAACAAGGATATTCGAAGAATAAATTCATTCAGGACCAAAAAGAAAAAACGTACTATAATGGGCAAATTAATATAAATTATGATGTCGACTCTGCTCCTCTTGGATTGCATGGTCTTAGCTGTAAATTGAATGTTAGTAATATGGCAGTATTTATCAAAATGTTGTCTATGTTGATTTCTGATATTTGTGATAAGACAGGAATGCCAGAGTGTATATTAATGGGAAGAGTGTATACTGAGTTAAAAGCAATAAAAGCAATAGATGTAGGTATTAAAAGCAAAGGAAAGCTCAAAGTTAGTGAAATGTTTAAGGCGACGGACTCTTTATTTGCTAAATTAATGAAGGAGGCTAATGATGCAATACAACATTGAGGGAAAGGTTATTGATGATAAAGTGTTTATTGCTGAAGACTCCAGCTTAGCTAATATTATGTTGTTAATTGAAAGCAATAAAGCAAAAATTGCTGAATTGGAGAAAGATAATAAAGCACAAACAGATGATATTAAGGAGCAAATGTTAAATGCTGGTATAAAAGAAGTAATTATACAACAGGATAGCGTGACTCCATTAAGTGCATTATTGTATACACGTACAAGTGTATCATATGACAAAGATAAAATGAAAGCACAATTAGCCAAAGAACAATGGAAAAGAATAGTTGAAAAGCAATTTATTTGTGAACAAAAAGAGCTAAAGAACTTTATCAAAGCACATCCTGATTTAAAAGATGAAGTGAAGAAATTTATAAACGTGCAAGATGATATAAGTGCAGTAAAGTTGGATAATGCTCTAAAGTTAGGGTTTATTAGTTTGAATGATTTAAAAGGGACTTATGAAGTGAAAGAAACAAATATCCTCAAAATTCAACGAAAGAAGCTTTAATATGTGGATGGATTTTTGAGAGTACTCTTTTATTATGGCTTAATTAGGGAATGGACATGTAATATGATAAAGATTGTGTGTCCATTCCATGCTGATGATAGACCTAGCTTGCAAATTAATTTGGAGAAAAATTTCTTTTATTGTTATGGCTGTGGTGCAAAAGGTGATGCAGTTGATTTCGTAAGAATGATTGAGAAATGTTCACCGCTAAAAGCGTACATAATTTACAATAAAATCCAGAATTCAAAGGAGTGTAAGGAATTAAAGATTTGTGTTCAAAAAGCTGTTAAAAAAACAAAAAAGGAAGCTTTGGAAGATGCAAAAATTTACTTTTATTCACTTCCTGAGGTTGATTGGAAAGCAAATGATATTGATAAAGCTGCATTAAGATATATGCTTAAAAGAGGCTTTACGAGGAAAGTGTTAAACATTAGTAAGGCAAGAATTAATTTTAATGATACATATCCAATCATATTCCCAATGTATGATAATGGTGAATTTAAAGGGCATGTATCAAGAGCAATAATAAAAGATGTTGCTAGAAAATATTTGTATAATTATGGCTTTAGCAGGAAAAGTACGTTAGTTGGGAACTATAACAAAGCATCTCCTGTTGTCATTACAGAAGGATATATGGATTGGTTAAAGCTACAGCAATATGGCCTTAACAACTCAGTTGCTATATTGGGTTGGAAAATTACAGACAATCAAATATCCAAGTTACAACAAATGGGGATTACAAAAGTGATATCTGCTTTGGACAATACACCAACTGGTGAAAGAGGTACAAAATATCTTGAAGAATTTTTTGATGTAATAAGGTTTCAATTTCCAGCATCAATTAAAGATGTAGGAGACTTAGATAAATTTCACTTTAATAAATGTTGGCTGGAAACAAAGCAAGAAATGATGAAGCAAAGGAGAAAATGATATGTCAGAAAAGCGAAGCATTATGGACTCAATTAAGCAAGATATTGCAAAGTCTGGAGGGAATTTTAAAGGTTTATTTCGAGTGAAAAAAGCTGGAGATAAAGTGCGGATTAGGTTCCTTGATGATTTTGAAGACGGTATTGATGTAGTAATGCATTACAAATGGCAAGGCTTTAATCATCCTTGCATGAAGTATAAAGGTGTTGAATGTCCGAATTGTGATAGTAATGAAGAAGGTTTGCGGACACAAAATCATTATGCTTGGAATGTATACAATTATGAAACAAAGCAAGTTGAAATCTTTTTTTATAAAGCAGCAAGGTCTACTCCTATTCCAAGCTTAGCAGCTGTTTATGAAACTGTTGGTGATATTACTTCACAGGATATGGTTATTCAACGTATAGGTGATGGTACTGACACAAATTATGCTGTAATTCCTACAGGTAAAGTTACACCTCTTGCAAAGAAAGTAAAGAAGTTTAGCAAGTCAGAAATCTTTAAACAATTGTTTGCAGCATACAACACTGTATCTGATGATATGACAGTTGATGAATATTTAAAGACTGCAAGTGAAGTTGAAGATGAGGAAGATGAAGAGGAAGAAGAGGAAATTAAACCAAAGAAAAAAGCTGTATCTGTAAAGAAGAGTAAAAAAGTCATTGAAGAATATGACGAAGACAATGATGAAGATGACTACGATGAAGATGATGAGGACGATGATTATGATGAAGAAGAGGATGAGGATGAGGATGATGACGAAGAAGAATTGCCACCACCTCGTAAGAAAAAGCCAATAAAAAAACGTCGATAATTAAATAAGTAGGGGCTGGGTTTATTCCAGCCCTTATAATAAATAGGAGCAGTTGCTATGAAAAAAGTGGATTTAAAAGAATTGTTTGATAGGCAGATAGACATTCAAAAAATGGCATTTAATAAAAGATTGCCAGAACATTCTCCGGAATTAATTAGTTATTTTGCGTTGGGTCTAATGGCTGAAGTTGGTGAAGTGCTACAAGTTGATAAATCATGGAAGCCATTTAATGCAAAAGAATATAACAATCTTATAAGTGATGATGCATTAATAGAAGAATTAGCTGATTGTTATTTATTTTTGATGAATTTAACACTTGCATGTGGGTTTGGAGCAGCATTAATAACTAATGCAATTAAAGAAAAGCAGCAAGTTGTATATAAAAGAATTAAAGCAGAAAAGGAAAGTAAACATGGCGAAGATAATTGCAATTGAAGGCATTGATAGAGTTGGAAAGACAACATTAGCAAATATGCTAAATAAACGAACAAATATTAATATATATAAGGATTATAGTCATTACAATTACTATGACAGCAATTTGATATCTGTCGTTGAAAAAACATTTACTTTTATTGAAGTTGTTAAACAATTGAATTTAGACGTGATTTGTGATAGATTTTTTTTAACCGAAGTTGTGTATTCAAAAATTGTAAGGCAAAGGCATTATGTTGATGAATATTACAACATTATTCACAATAAATTGCTAGATGAAAAACAAAAAGGCAATATTGAAACAACAATTATTTATGTCCAACCAGAAGATATTATATTGTCTAGCTTATTGCATGGCGAAAATCAAAGTGAACATGATAAATTGTTTCGTGAATATTGTGATAAATTAAATTTAAAAG
>ENA-OYYQ01000117-OYYQ01000117.1-human-gut-metagenome-genome-assembly--contig:-NODE-117-length-47250-cov-5.731137_pt1 | contig 47250 bp, 41 predicted proteins | sample MGYA00243252_ERZ653455 | MGnify/ENA primary metagenome ERZ653455 (study PRJEB26926, sample SAMN06164940) | human gut metagenome | biome: ENVO:00009003; feature: ENVO:2100002; material: ENVO:00002003...
CGAGATGTCTTAGGGTCTCGTGGGCTCGGAGATGTGTATAAGAGACAGGCCCGGAGCCGGAGGAAGAGCCGCAGGCGGAAGAAGGCATGGACATTGCTTCCGGCGAGCAGCTGCCCGAAGCACAAGCGCCGAAAGCGGAAAATGTGCAGGCTGCGGAAAGCGCCGAGAACGCCGGCGAAGAAGCGGCAGAGCCTGCGCAGCAGAAGATCTCCGTGCCGGTAACGGACGTGACGCAGTACAGAAAGCGCGACTTGCCGGTGCACATCATCAACGCGGATGTTTTGCAGAGTGCACTGCTGAGCGAAGCACGCGTGTATTCCGACGACGAGAACGTCAGTGCGGCCGGTGCGCACCGCTTTAAAATTCGCTTTGCGGAAAAGCCGGACGAAGCGCCCGAAAACACGGAAGCCGCCGAAAACAGCGACGAGCTCATCGACGATTACACCGGCCCGGCAGACGCAAAGAGCGTGGCGCACGACCTGCGCACGACGATGCGCGAGCTGACAATCCGCATGCTTGCAACGGGCGTGAGCACTGCAGTGCTCATTTTGGCGTCGCTCATTGCGGAATCCGGCTTCAATGCCAATAACACGGAGACCGCCGGTGCAGTGGGCTACACCATCTTATCGCTTGTGCTGCTGCTAGTGGCCATCGGCTTCTGCGCGAAAACGATTTTAAACGGTCTGAAGGCACTGTTTGAGTTCCGCGCGAATTCGGATTCTGCCGCTGCGGTAGCTTGTGTGGCAGTTTTTGTGCAGACGCTCTGCACGCTGTTTGCGCCGGCTGCGCTCAGCATGGGTAAAATCCACCTTTACGCCGGTATTGCGGCGGGCATTCTGTTCCTGAATACCGTCGGCAAGCTGACGATGCTGCGCCGCATCCACTCGAATTTCCGCTTTGTGTCTTCCCGCGAGCAGAAATATGCGGTGCGCGTATTTGACGATTACAACACGTCTTTAAAAATGGCGGGTTCCTCCGTCATTTCGCAGCCTGCAATCGCGTATCAGCAGAAAGCGGGCTTCTTAAAGCGCTTCTTACAAATTTCCTATGAGCCGGACCCGGCAGAGACCTCTTCGCAGGTTTTGGCGCCGGTGGGCCTCATTTCCTCGCTGCTTCTGTGCGTGGTGGCGCTTGTCATCACGAAAGATGCGTCCCTTGCCATTACGGCTTTGGCGGCTTCCTGCTGCGTGTGTGTAGCGGTGATGAACATGCTGGCCGTAAACCTGCCGGTGAGCCGTCTTTCCCACCGTCTGCGCCGCCGCGGCGCGATGGTCTCCGGCTATGAAGGTATCAAGCGCATGAGCGCCGTAAATGCCGTTCTGGTTGATTCCACAGAGCTTTTCCCGCGCGGCACGGTCGTTTTGAACGGGGTGAAGCCGTTTAAGCAGGAGGGACTTGAAGAAGCCGTTTTGGCTGCCGGCACGTTGGTGCAGCAGCTCGGCGGCCCGCTTTGCGGCGTGTTCGAGCAGGTGTTCAGCGAGCATGAGGGCGAGCTTCCGGAGGTCGAAAAAGCCGCATTTGAGGCCGGAAACGGCGTTGTGGGCACGGTGGACGGCAAAGAGGTGCTCATCGGCTCCCGTACGCTTTTGACTGCGCACAGTGTGGAAGCGCCGGAGCAAAATGTGGAGAGTCAGTACACGACGGGCAGCCGACAGATCTTGTACGTTGCAATGGGCGGCGAGCTTTACGCCATGTTCATCCTGACCTATAACGCAGACCGTAAGAAGAAAGCGGAGCTGCAGAACATGGAAATGAACGGCGTTTCGCTCATTCTGCGTTCGGCAGACCCGAACCTTACGCCGCAGTTCATTTCGCGCCTGTTCGGCATTGACGCCACGGCGGTGAATGTCATCGGCGCGGGCCAAGACGGCCCGGCAGACCACCTTGTGAACGACACTGCGGACCGCGTGGACGCCTATGCCGCCACAAAGGGTCGTGTGGAATCCATGATGAGCCTTGTTTCCACGTGCATTGATGAAAAGAAGAACATCAGCTTCATCGTCGCCATGCAGAACGCGGCGGTCGTCATCGGCTTTGTGCTTGTGGCGTTCCTCACGTTCGTTGCGGGCGTGGAGCAGATTTCCGCATTTGCGCTCGTCATCTACGAGTTGTTCTGGGTGCTCGCCACCGTGTTGGTACCGAAGTTCAGAAATAAAGTAAAATAAGGTTCGAAATTGAAAATCTCTCTCGGCCGCGCCGAGAGAGATTTTTTACGTTATTTTGCAATTTTAATGCGGATACTGCCGCTGAGTGTGCTGACTTTGCATGTGCCTGTGCCGCTGTTGAACGGGACGTCTGTTTTGCCGTTGCTTAACGTGCCGGTTACATTACCGCTGAAGCTTTCGTTGCGGAAATGTAGGTCACGCAACCGTCTTCCTCGGAAGCGATCTTTTGCAGGTAGTCTTTTTGCTCTATTTCCTTTACGGTACGGGTCACACCGGGGCGCGGCCGGTTCAGCGTTTCACCGATGTCAGATCATAACTAACTTTGGTAATGATTAGAACGTAAAAAGAAAATGTCAAGGTTTCAAAGAAAAATCGGCACGGTGTACCTGCCTTTGGCGTAAACTGGTTTAAGATACACCTGCGGGTGTGCCTTGGGAACGGAAAGGGGGTGGTGGCATTCGTATCGTTTCGCCGCCCGTGCCGCTGACGTTTTGCTTTGAGACCGTGGGGCATTTGATGGATGCGGTGGAGCGTGCCGTGCACACGCTCCATGTTCTTTCTTCGGCGCTGGGGCGGATCGGCAGCCGGTTTTTCCTGTGCGTGACGGTGCGGTTTTCAGAGCGCATCGCGGTGCGCAGCCTGTTTACGGAGTATGGGGAGTACGTCGGTGCGGGTGCGCTGACGGCGGCTTATATAGCAGAGCGGGCGGAAACATTCATCCCGAACGCCGCTGCCCGCATGGCCAGGTATTTTTAAAGGCTCGTCGGTTTTGCCGACGAGCCTTTAACGGTTAAAGTCCCAATGCTGTTACGACTTTATTTACAGTGTCCTTATCCGCGCCGGTGGCGAAAAGAATCGTGGTGCCGTTGCGGTAGAGTACCGTTGTGAGGTCGTCGCCTTTATACGTGTAGCGGTTGTATTCGCTGGAATCGACCGCCTTGCCCTCGGAGGTCCTGACGCTTGAAAGCATCTGCGCGTAGTTCGTTTTGGCGCTGTCCGTGGAAGCGAATGTGAAAAAGCCTAAGGAGTAATCATCGCCCGAAACGGTCAGCGCTTTTGTGATGACGCTGCTGTCAAACTGGTCGGAAACGTCCGTTACTTCGCAGTCGGCAGCTTCGCAGGCGGACTTGAATTGCGCATCTGTGATGACGGTGCGGCCCGCGCAGCCGGAAAACACGATGCACGCGAGCAGAACGGACACGGTGACGAAGAGGGGAACCTTCTTTAAAATATGCTGTTTCATGGTATTTATCCTTTCCGGTTGCCGGTTACCCGGCTTTTTTTACAGTGATTGATAAAAAGAAAGAGCAAAACGGTCAAAAAGAATCCGGTCGAAAAGCCGGCGGTGTCGATCCACACATCGGAAACAAGCGAACCGCGGCCGGAGAAAATTTGAATGGTCTCGTCCGTGACGGCGCACAGCATGCCGATGAGCGGAAAGTCGAGAAGATTGCGCCCGTACTGGAGATTTTTGCCGTTTTTATCGTGCTGCAGGCCGAGCAGAAACGAAAATTCCACGCCCAGAAGGCCGTATTCTGAAAAATGCGCCGCCTTGCGCAGTAAAAATTCGCTGATTTCTGTGTGCAGAAGCTGCTCGAGCCACGTTTTTAAGGAGCCGCTCATGCCGCCGGAGACCGCGCGGCTCTGCATGGAGTTGCCCCAGATGAACGCAAGCGTGAGCGCAATGAGAATGCTGAGCACCCATCGCACGCGGGTATTGTGCATTGTTTGTTTCATGCGGAATCCTTTCGAGATATTTTCTCCATTTTACCACGCGCGCGCCGGTTTCTCAATGCTGTCACAGAAATTTAATTTTTATATGACGCCAAAGCGCCCCTGACTGCTTGCGGCGGTGCGGGGGATATGCTATACTTATATTGATATTGTAAATTTGCGCAGGAGGTGACGGCGATGCGCGGAAAACTGAAAAAACTTTTTGCAGCGGTGTTCGCCGCGCTTTTGGCGCTTTCTTTTTCGGGGTGCAGCGAGCTGACGGGCCTTGATGCGCAAGCGCTGATGTCTCCTCCAAAGACGACGGCAGACAGAGAAGCGATATATGCCCTGATGGGCGGCGGCGTGGGTGACGTGACGCTTGTTTACCCGAAATACGGCGATTACCGCTCGGCAATCATCTCGCGCGATTTAGACGGGTGCGGCACTTCGGAGGTTGTGAGCTTCTGTGCAAACGGCGACGCGGGCGGCACGCGGCTGGAATTTTTTAAGAAAAACACGGACGGTGTTTGGAGCTCTATGGCGCGGTTTACCTCGGCGGCAACGCAGGTGGACAAGGTGTTTTTCGGTGACCTGACGGGCGACGGTATGGACGAGATCATCGTGGGCTGGGGAGATCCGCTCACGGCGACGGCAAGCGTTTCGGTTTATTATGTGGACGGAGACACGATCCGCGAATTCTCCATGACAACGGTCTCTTACAGCGAAATGCTGCTGACGGATTTTGACAGCAACAATATAAAAGAGCTGTTCGTTTTGCAGGCGGCGCAGACGAGCGGAGAGGAGATTATGGCGCTTGGCGGGTTATACCGCTTTGACGGCGACCAGCCGTATGTCTCCAAAACCGTGCCGCTCGATGCGGCAGTGACGCGTTACACCTCCGTAAGCTTTTCGCAGGTAAATTCCTGGCGGCGCGCAGCGGTGCTGGACGGCGTGAAAGCGGACGGGCGCATGCTGACGCAGGTCATTGGGTATGACGAAGCGTCGGACAGACTCATTTCGCCGCTGTCAAACGAAGAAAACGCGACGGATCGGCCAACGGCGGCCGCGGCGGTCTCGCGCGATGTGAATAAGGACGGCATTTTGGAGATTCCAACGGCGGAGTTGACGATAAACGGCAGCGAAACGACGGCGGATTCCACCGGGTATGTCATCACGTGGAACACGTATAGCTTACAGGACAACACGTTGACGCCGGTGTGCACGAGTATTTTGAATACGGCGGAAAACTACAACCTGTTTTTGCCGAGCAGCGAGGATAACTACGGCTGCCAAAATGACACCGTGACCCGCACAGCGACATTCTTTACGTATACGCAGATCGGCTTTAACGGCAATTATCTCGGTCGGGAGGATAAGTTCTCCATTCGGGTATATACGGAGGAAGACTGGGCGGAAAAAGAACAGGATGACGAAGATATTCTGTTGAGCAGCTCTGCCGGGCGCGTGTATGTGCTGCGCATTTTGGACGATTCCATGGCGGAAAGCGACGAAAAAACGCTGCAAAGCGGATTTGAAGTGTTGGAATAAATATAGACTGAAAATGGGGGACAGAAAGGGGAAACGAACATGAAAAAGATATTGGTGGCAGAGGACGAGCAGAATATCCGCGAGTTTGTGGTCATCAATTTAAAGCGTGCGGGGTACGACTGCGTGGAAGCCGCAAGCGGTGAGGAAGCCTTGCGCGTGTACGAGCAGGCCGGCGGCGATTTTGACGTGGCCGTGCTGGACATCATGATGCCCGGCAGTCTGGACGGCCTTGCCGTATGTAAGGAATTAAGACAGAAAAACGCGACCATCGGCATCATCATGCTGACGGCGAAAACGCAGGAAATGGACAAGGTGACGGGCCTGATGATGGGCGCGGACGATTATGTGACGAAGCCGTTCAGCCCCTCAGAACTCGTGGCGCGCGTGGACGCCGTTTACCGCCGTGTGGCACAGTTTACGAGAGCCGCAGAGCCGAATTTCTCCGAAGAGCTGCGCTCCGGCCGCTTCGTGCTGAACCTGCGCAACCGCTCATTCACAAAAGACGGCAACCCCGTGGAGCTGACACAGGTGGAGTTTCAGATCATGGAATACTTCATCTCAAATGCCGGTAAGGCGTTAAAACGCTCCGAAATTCTAAAGCACGTCTGGGGCAGCGGATATGTCGGTGAGGAAAAAATCGTAGACGTGAATATTCGCAGATTGAGAATGAAGATCGAAGACGAGCCCTCGAACCCGAGACATGTTGTCACCGTGTGGGGCATCGGCTATCGGTGGGATAAGTAATCAAAAGGTTGCGTGAAAGCAAACGAATGAAGTCTTTGATTAAACTTTCTTCAGAAAGTTTATGGGGTCTCGGGGCAAGGCCCTGAGGCGTCGTCCGCAGACGACGAAATCTTTTTGCCTAATAAAGAACTAGGAAAGTAGGTTCAACAGTCCGGTGGACTGTTGAACCGCAGAAAACCCAGTTGCATGGGTTTTCTGATGACTTGCAGGGCAAGTCATTTAAAAATACTGGTAACTACAAAAAGAAGCACAGAAAGGAGGAAAGCGCGTGTTCAAAAAAGGTATCGCAAGACGCTGGCTGTTTAACAGCCTCGGTGTGATGATTTTATTATTTACAGCCTGTATTGCGGCGCTTTCTTTCGTTGTGCAGAGCTATGCCTATAACGGCATACAAATGACGCTCATCGGTCGCAGCGACGAGCTGCCCACCGTGCTTTCCGGCAGCATGAAAACCGTAAGCGAGTTTAACGCTGCAGCCAGAAGCTACACCGAAAATTTCCCGGATAAAGACCTCATGGAGGTCATGGCGGTCTCGCGTTCGGGCAGCATTTTGTCTACATCCTCCGGCTTTGCGCCGGACCAAAACCAGAGCAAGCCCGATTTTGAAAGCGCCTTGCACAGCGAAAACGGGTACGGCTATTGGATCGGCAAGCTCGCAAGCGGCGAGAAGGTCATGGCCGTCTCGCGCGTGGCGCGCGGCGCAAACGGCGCGGTGCTCGGCGCGGTGCGGTACATCGTCTCTATGGAGCGCGCAGACCGACAGATTACGTATGTTGTGCTGGTCCTGATTGGTATCGGCGTGCTTATTTTGGTGCTCGTCACGCTTTCGGGCATCTATTTTGTGCGGTCTATTATCACGCCCATTCGGGAACTCAATGCTACGGCGGAAAAAATCGCAAAGGGCGATTTTGACGTGCGCGTCAAGAAAGAGAAGGACGACGAGCTCGGCGCACTGTGCGACTCCATCAACGACATGGCGGCAGAGCTTGGCACAGCGGAAAAAATGAAAAACGACTTCATTTCCTCTGTTTCGCACGAGCTGCGCACGCCGCTGACGGCCATTAAGGGTTGGGCGGAAACGCTGCAAACAGGCGGCATCGGCCGCGAAACGTATGATAAGGGCATGAACGTCATCGTGCGCGAGGCAGAACGTCTTTCCGGCATGGTGGAGGAGCTTCTGGATTTTTCCCGTATGCAAAGCGGCAGAATGCGGCTGATCCTCAAGAAGATCGATCTTTTGGCGGAGCTGGATGAGGCCGTGTATATGTTCACCGACCGCGCACGAACAGAGCATAAAAACCTCATTTACGATGAGGAGGACACGATGCTTTCGCCGATTTTGGGCGATGTGAATCGCCTGCGGCAGGTGTTCATCAACGTCATCGACAACGCTTTGAAATACACGAATCCCGGTGGTACGGTGCGCGTTTCCGCGTATGAGGACGACGGGTTTATCCGCGTCATCATTAAGGACAGTGGCTGCGGCATCCCGGCGGAGCATCTGCCAAACGTCAAAAAGAAGTTCTACAAAGCAAACCAAAATGTGCGCGGCAACGGCATTGGCCTCGCCGTCGCAAATGAGATCATGGAGCTGCACTCCGGCTCGCTTGATATTGACAGCGAAGAAGGCATGGGCACCACGGTCATCATCACGATACCGACCATGAAAAAGCTTGAGATGAATCCCGAGCTTTCCAATACAACGCAGATTCCCACTGCCACCGCGCAGGTGCAGGTCGTGGAGAGAAAACAGGATTAAATATTGTTTATAAGCAAAAGGAGAAAGAATGGCAAAACGCGTAACATCTATCGGCGGGCAGGCCTTGCTTGAGGGCATTTTGATGGTTGGCCCGAAGAAAAACGTAGCGGCTTTTTGTGACGAAGCCGGAAATATTACAACGGAGGAGGTTTCCGCGCCGTCGCTGCGCGAAAAATACCCCATTTTGAAAAAGCCGTTTATACGCGGCGTGTTCTCTATGGTGGATACCCTGCGCCTCGGTATGAAGGCGCTGGCGCTTTCGGCGGATAAAGTGGGCGGCGAGGAAGAGGAAGAGCCCTCGAAATTTGAAAAGTGGCTCGAAAAGAAATTCGGAGACAAGGTGATGAATGCGGTCGTCGCCGTGGGCGGTGTGCTGGGCGTGGCGCTTGCAGTGCTGCTGTTCTTCTTTTTGCCGGCGGTGCTCTTTAATGGGCTGATGATGCTCACGGGCGACGGCATCAGTGGTTGGCGTTCGGTGTTTGAGGGCCTTTTACGTATCGTCATTTTTGTACTGTACATTGTTGTCATCTCTAAAATGCCGGAGATTGACCGCACATTCCGCTACCACGGCGCGGAGCACAAGACGATTTTCTGCTATGAAAACGACCTGCCGCTCACCGTGGAAAATGTGCGGAAGCAAAAGCGCTTCCACCCGCGCTGCGGCTCCAGCTTTATGATCTTAATGCTTTTGCTCGGCATCATCATCGGTTTTTTCATTCCGTTTTCCAATCCGTTCCTGCGCACGTTCTGTAAGCTCTTGTGCCTGCCAATCGTTGTCAGCATCGGTTATGAGCTCATCAAGCTTTGCGGCAAGTACGATAACGTGCTGACGCGCATCATTGCGGCGCCGGGCCTGTGGTTTCAGCGTTTGACCGTAAAAGAGCCGACCGACAAGATGATGGAAGCCGCTATTGCGGCGATGAAAGCGGTTATCCCGGAAAACGGCGAGGATATTATCCGATGACGCTCAACGAGCTGTACCGCGCAGCGAAAACGGCGCTTGAACCCGTCACGGAAGACCCGACGTTTGAAGCCGCGTGCCTTTTGGAGCATTTCTGCGGCGCGAACCGCACAGAGTTATTGTTGCACGGCGATAAGCCGGCGGAGTCTGAAGCGGAGCAAGCGGTGCTTTTCGCGCTCGAAAAGCGCAAAACGGGCGAGCCGCTGCAATATCTGATTGGCGAGTGGGACTTTATGAGCCTGACGCTTTCCTGCGGAGAGGGCGTGCTGATTCCGCGCGAGGACACCGCTGTTTTGGTGGAAGCAGTGTGCAAGCGTTTGTCGAAAACCGAGAATTTGCCGAAGGGGCTTGACCTTTGCGCCGGCACGGGTGCGGTGGGGCTTTCCATCGCGAAGGAAGCACACGCCGAAGTGACGGAAGTGGAGCTGTACGACGGCGCATTCAACTATTTAAACGAGAATTTGGCGCGTTACCCGGAGTTGCCGGTGACGGCGGTAAAGGGCGACATGTTAGATAAAGCGTTTGCGGAGACGCTGCCGGATGGGTTCGATTTCATCGCATCGAACCCGCCGTATATTGAGACAAGCGAGCTGCCGCTTTTGCAGCGCGAAGTGCAGAAAGAGCCGAAAACGGCGCTGGACGGCGGCGCGGACGGCCTCATCTTCTACCGTGCGATCTGCGATATTTGGGTGAAAAAATTGCACCCGAACGGCGTGCTTGCCGTAGAAATCGGTGAGACGCAGGGGCAGGCGGTAAAGGCGCTGTTTGAAGCCGCCGGTCTGCGCGATGTGCGGATTCACAAGGACTTGGGCGCGCTCGACAGGGCGGTTTCGGGGGTTAGATAGAATAAGTCGATTTTTTAAAGGCGGCTTTGGCCGCCTTTCGGGGAAGACTGGGTTCGATTTTTATGAACTTGTGTTACAAGTTCATAGGGAAACCCTTAGTAGGGTTTCCCTCGGACGAAACGTCCACCGGAAGTTTCGTCCTCCCTTCCTGACTTTGCGAACGCAAAAAGATGTCGCTTTCTGCGGAAAGCGACGTAGGGCGCTGCCCTAAGAACCTGCAAGCTTTTGAAAAAGCTTGAGCAAAACTTTTAACCATGGTTTTCTTTAGCTATGCAATAATTTTATCCGAAAGGAAGTTTTTCAAATGGTAAAGCATGTTTTAATGATCAAGCTCAAGGACAATTCCAAGGAGCAGTGCGAAAAGCTGCGCGATCTTTTTATGACGATGAAGGGCCGCGTGCCGCAGGCACTTGACGTGGAAGCCGGTGCGGATTTCCTCCACTCCGAGCGCTCCTTTGACGTCTGCCTGACCGTTACGCTCGAGAGCCCCGAGGCGCTCGAAGAATACCAGAAAGACCCGTACCACTGCAACACGGTGAAGACCTATGTTGCGACAGTTCGCGAAAAGGCGGTTGCGGTCGATTACATCGTTTGATTGAACAAAATTCACGCGGCGCTGTGCGGCTTTTGCATAGCGCTGCTTTTTTACACGGCTTGTTGCTGAAGCCGAAATAGCGTCAAATTAGCCAAAAAAGAATAGGAAAATTCGGCGTTTACACCCCTCGAAAACGACATACAGGCATTGAATTGCAGCATTTTATCCGATATAATGGTAATCAAAGTGTCTTTTGAAGGGAGCAATTTTGTGGTTCGCAATATGACGAAGGGCAGTCCGGTAAAGCTTTTGTTGGCATTTGCACTGCCTTTGCTCGTTGCCAATGTGTTTCAGCAGTTATACTCTGTGGCGGATGCCATGGTGCTCGGCCGCGGTGTAGGCGTCAACGCGCTTGCGGCGGCGGGTTCCACGGGTTCGGTACATTTCTTTATTTTTGGTTTCATCAACGGTTTGACGCACGGGTATTCCATTTTGATTTCGCAACGCTTCGGCGCAGGCGACGAAAGCGACATGCGCCGCACGGTGATGAACGCGGGCTACCTCGGCTTTATGAGCGCGGCGGTCATCACGGTGTTAAGTCTCATTTTCTCGCGCCCGCTCATGACACTGATGGGTACGCCGACTGATATTTTCGACGACGCACTTTTGTACATCCGCATTATTTTCATCGGTATTTTCACGACGGTGTTTTACAATACGCTTTCGAGTATTCTTCGAGCGCTCGGCGACAGCATGTCGCCGCTCATTATCATTCTCATCAGCTCGGCAGTGAACATCGGGCTGGACATTCTGTTTGTCATGGCCTTTAAATGGGGTGTGGCCGGCGCTGCGTGGGCGACTGTTTTGGCACAGCTGCTTTCCGGCCTGATGTGTCTTTTCGTGTTGTGCCGTATGCCGGTTTTGCGTTTTAAAGCCGGCGAAAAGCGCATGGATAAGTCTATTATTTTTGGCTTATTGAAGCTTGGTTTGCCGGTCGGAATTATGAATTCCATTACGGCGATCGGCGGTATGATCTTACAGGGCATTGTGAATGGTTTAGGTTCTACGATTGTGGCGGCATATACGGCGGGCTCGAAAATCTTCGGTCTTGCGGAACAGCCGTGCAACATCATCGGGTTATCCCTTGGCACGTATGTCGGGCAGAACCTCGGCGCGGGACGCGTTGACCGCATTAAAGTCGGCGTGCGCCGCTGCATTTTGATGGTGCTCATCGTCGATTTCTTCATCGGCGGCGCAATGATTCTGTTCGGCCGCCAGCTGACGGCGGTGTTCGTCTCCGGCGTGGAGCAGACGGTCATCGAAGCTTCGTATCCGTATTTGCTGTGTTGCGGTGCGATGATGTGGGTGCTGGGTTTGCTGTTCGTCTACCGCTTTTCCCTGCAAAGTCTCGGCGACACGGTGGTGCCGATGCTCTCCGGCGCGTTGGAGCTAATTCTGCGCATTTCCGTTGTGCTCGTGCTCTCTAAAGTGTTCAATCTGGGCTTTCTTTCCATCTGCATTGCAGAGGTCTCCGCGTGGTTCGGCGCGGCGGCACTGCTGTGCGTGACATATTACATTCGTATTCACAAATTGCCGGAAAAACTTTCGGCGAAATCATGAGGGGTTTATGGCAAAAACAGAACGCATTCAAAATATGACAAAAGGCAGCCCTGCGAAGCTGATTTTCACCTTTGCGATACCGCTGATGCTGGGCAACGTGTTTCAGCAGTTCTACACGGTGGTGGATACCGCCATTGTGGGGCAGGCGCTCGGCGTAAACGCGCTGGCGGCGCTCGGTGCGGCGGACTGGCTGAACTGGCTCGTGCTGGGGCTTATTCAAGGCTTTGCGCAGGGCTTTTCCATTTACATGGCGCAGCGTTTCGGCGCGGAAGACCACGAGGGCCTCAATCGCGCCATCGGCGCGACGATCTCGCTTTCGGCGGTCATTTCAATCTTGACCGTCATTCTGAGCCAAGTCGCCATGGCACCTGTGCTGCGCGCCATGAACACGCCGGAGGAGATCATCGGCGGCGCGTTCACATACCTGCGCATCATGTTTGCGGGCATACCCATCATCATGGCGTATAACGTGCTTGCAAGCATCCTGCGTGCGCTCGGCGACAGCAAAACGCCGCTGTATGCCATGGTCATTGCATCTATTCTGAATATCGGGCTTGATCTGCTGTTTGTTATGGTGTTCCACTGGGGCATTGCGGGTGCGGTCGTCGCAACGGTCATCGCACAGCTTTTTGCAGCGCTTTACTGTTTGCGCGCTGTGCTGCACGTGAAGGTCATCCACCTGAAAAAAGAGTATTTCCGGCTCAATCCGGAAATAGCAAAGCGCCTTTTGGGGCTCGGTACGCCGGTCGCCGCACAGAATGTTATCATCGCCGTGGGCGGCATGGTGGTGCAGTCGGTCGTCAACCGCTACGGCACGCTGTTCGTGGCGGGCTTTACGGCAACGAATAAGCTGTACGGTATTTTGGAGATTGCCGCCGTTTCGTTTGGCTACGCCGTGACGACGTATGTCGGGCAGAATCTCGGCGCGGGGCTTTTAGACCGCGTAAAAAAGGGTATGCACTCCGCAACGTGGATTGCTTTGCTGACCTCGGTCGTCATTACGGTTTTTGTGCTGATTTTCGGAAAATACGGCATCGCACTGTTTATTTCCGGCACGGCGGAGGAAGTGTCGATCTCGTCGCAGGTGGCAATACACTATCTTAATATCATGAGTATTTGTCTGTCTATCCTCTATATGCTGCACATTTACCGCTCCGCGCTGATGGGGCTTGGCGATACCATCATGCCGATGGCTTCGGGCATCATGGAATTTTTGATGCGTATTGGCGTGGCGTTGTTTCTGCCGCTTATTATCGGGCAGGAGGGTATTTTCTATGCGGAGATCACTGCTTGGGCCGGTGCGGCTATTTTGCTTGTCACGACGTATTTTTTGAGAATGCATAAACTGACGAGAGAACTTGACACAAGCCAAAGTAAAGCGGGCGAATAAAAGAAGCCTTTCAGAAAAATATGAAGCTAAAAAGCGCGCAGAAAACAAAATCTGTGCGCTTTTCTTTATTACATGCGCATAAGAACGCGGCAAAAACTAAAGAATGAAGAATGTGAAACTCACTCTTGAAGTTTGTCTGTACAACCTGTATACTGGGTGTAGATTACGCGCGGGAAGTCGCGCTGACGGAGGTATTTTATTATGAGACCCCTTACACCGAAATTTCCGAAGCTGCTGCATGGCGGCGATTATAATCCCGAACAATGGCTGCGCTACCCCGAGATTCTCAAGCAGGACGTGGAGCTGATGAAGAAAGCGGATATCAACTGCGTGTCGGTCGGTATTTTCTCCTGGGCACATCTGGAGCCGAATGAGGGAGAATACGACTTCGACTGGCTGGAGAAGATCATCGACAATCTCTACAAAAACGGCATTTATACCGTGTTGGCCACACCGTCCGGTGCAAAGCCGCTTTGGATGAGCGAAAAGTATGAGGAGATTCGCCGTGTGCAGAATAACGGTGTGCGCGACCTTTCCGGCGCGCGCCATAACCACTGCTATACATCCCCCGTGTACAGAGAGAAGACCCGCGAGATGGATAAGCGCCTTGCAAAGCGCTTTGCAAATCACCCGGGCGTCATTTTGTGGCACCTTTCTAATGAGTACGGCGGCGAGTGCTACTGCCCGCTGTGTCAACAGGCGTTCCGCGATTGGCTGAAAAAGAAGTATAAGACGCTCGACGACCTGAACCACGCGTGGTGGACGGACTTCTGGAGCCACACGTATACGAGCTGGGACCAGATTCACGCGCCGCAGCCGAACGGCGAAATGAACGTGCACGGTCTGATGCTCGATTGGAAGCGCTTTGTCACGTACCAGACCGTCGATTTCATGAAAATGGAGCGCGACGCCGTAAAGGAAGTAAACCCGGATATCCCGGTGACGGCGAACCTGATGGGCTTCTACGACGGCCTCGATTACTTCAAGTTCGGCCCGGAGCTCGACGTTGTTTCCTGGGACAACTACCCGCAGTGGCATACGACCGACAACGTGGAGATTGCGGTCTCTTCCGCGATGACGCACGACGTGATGCGTTCGATCAAGCATGAAAACTTCCTTTTGATGGAAAGCACGCCGAGCATGACGAACTGGACGCCCATCAGTATGCTGAAGCGCCCGGGCATGCACCTGCTTTCCTCCATGCAGGCGGTTGCACACGGCTCGAATTCCGTGCAGTATTTCCAGTTCAGAAAAAGCCGCGGCTCCTGCGAAAAGTTCCACGGTGCGGTCGTCGACCATGTCAGCCATGGCGGCGTATTCGACTCCGTCACGAACGAGAACACCCGTGTGTTTAAGGATGTGCAGTCCGTCGGCGCTGAGCTGAAGATCATGAATGAGCGTAACGACGTGTATAACACCGAAGTCAAGCCGCAGGTCGCCATCGTGTACGACGTGGAAAACCGCTGGGCGCTGGATGCTGCCGCGGGCCCGCGCAACAAGGATAAAGACGAAAAATATGTGGAGACGCTCTTGACGCACTACCGTCCGTTCTGGAATAAGGGCGTGCAGGTGGACATCGTCGATATGGACGGCGACATCTCGAAATATAAGCTCGTCATTGCGCCGATGCTCTATATGTACCGCGCAGGCTTTGAAAAGAAGATGCGCAAGTTCGTCGAAAACGGCGGCACGCTCGTCACAACGTACTGGAGCGGCATTGTGGACGATACCGACCTGTGCAAAATGGGCGGCCTCCCCGGCGACATGATGGACGTGTTCGGCGTGTGGAACGAAGAAATCGACAGCCTGCCGGACGGCATGAAAAACGGCATTGTGTTTAACGGCAGCCGTTACGATGCTATGGAGCTTTGTGCACGTATCCACCCGCTGACGGCGGAGGTGCTCGGCACATATGAAAAAGATTTCTACGCAGGCGAAGCGGCGCTGACGAAAAACAAGTTCGGCAAGGGAGAGGCGTATTACATTGCGGCCCGTACCGGCAGCGATATGCTTTCTGTACTGTACGGCGAAATGATTGAGACGCTGCACATTGAAAAAGCGCTCGATTGCGCCCTGCCGCACGGCGTAACGGCACACATCCGCCACGGCGAAAAGGAAAATATCATTTTTGTAGAAAACTACACGGAAAGCGGAAAAACCGTGGAATTGCCGCGCGACTACAAGTTGTACGGTACAGATCAAACGGTAAATTCAATCAAACTCGCTCCGTTTGGCATTGCCCTCTTATCGGATTTAACAAAAGTTTAATATTTTGCGTATTTGCTGTGGAAATTCTCGCTATTTTGTGCTATATTGAAATAGACAAAAGCCGACATTGTTCGTGTAAAACGGACAGGCAAATAACGGAATATGCAGTTTGAAGGAGTAATCAAATGGCAATGGAATCACAGACGTTTTTCAGTGCAGAGAATCGCGTAGCACCGCTTGGCATCGTACCGCTTGCCGGTGCGCGTGAGCTTTCCGAAAAGGTTGAGGCCCATCTGGTGCGTTGGGCAAAGCGTGCCGGTATGGATGTGGACACGTTCATTATCGAAAACAGCTGCCCGCGTTTCTCTTCCGGCGACAGCAAGGGTCTTATCAAGTCGACCGTGCGCGGCTATGACCTGTTCTTTGTTGTAGACGTAGGCAATTACAGCCTGACCTACAACTACTTCGGCAACCAGAACCACATGTCCCCGGATGACCATTATCAGGATTTGAAGCGTCTCATTCAGGCGGCAAGTGGTAAGGCACACCGCGTTAACGTCGTGATGCCGCTGCTTTACGGCGGCCGTCAGCACCGCCGCAGCTACCGCGAGTCTTTGGACTGCGCATACATGCTGCAGGAGCTTCAGCAGATGGGCGTTTCCAACGTTTTGACTTTCGACGCACATGACCCGCGCGTGCAGAACGCTGTGCCGGTTATGGGCTTCGATAACCTGATGCCGACTTATCAGGTTTTAAAGAAACTCTTCAAGGACTTCCCGGATCTTTCCACCGATAAGAAAGACTTCATGATCGTCAGCCCGGACGAAGGTGCATTGAACCGCAACATGTACTATGCTTCCGTGCTCGGTGTGGACATGGGCATGTTCTACAAGCGCCGCGATTATTCCCGCATCGTAGACGGCCGCAACCCGATCGTCGCACATGAGTATCTCGGTACTCCAGTTGAGGGCAAGGACGTGTTCGTTGCCGATGACATCATCTCTTCCGGCGAGTCCGTGCTCGACATCGCAGAGAACGTCAAGGCCCGCAAGGCACGCCGCTTCTTCGCTTACGGCACGTATGCCATCTTCACGAACGGCCTCGCAAAGTTCGATAAAGCGTATGAAGAGGGCCTCATCGACGGCATCTTCGGCAGCAACCTGACGTACCTTAACCCGGAACTGAAGAACCGCCCGTGGTTCCATGAAGTCGACGTTTCGAAGTACATCGCTTACTTCATCTCCGCTTTGAACCACGACGCTTCCATCAGCTCCCTGCTTGACCCGCACGCCAAGATCGACGCACTGCTCCAGAAGCGTGCGCTTGAAAAGGCAAAGATCATCGACGAGCAGCTCTAATTTTTAAATCACAGCTAAAATAAACAGGGTATGCACTGTAAAAAAGTGCGTACCCTGTTTTTGTGTGTTTATTTCTGCATCTCTTTCAGCTTTTCCAAAAGAGTTTCTACGCGTAGACCACTTGGCGCGGCAGCATAGCTTGCGGCATCTTCTTCAAAGGCGGAGATTGCGTAGCCGTCCGGCGTGACGTAATATGTGCCCTCTGTGCCAAAATATGTGCGGGAAGTATTGTTTTGATCTGCACGGATCGGCGTCACGATGCGCATACCGTCTTGAAACTGCGGGTTATAATCTTTGAATAAAACATTCGCGGCGATCGTTACGCGGTCGCCCGGCTCATATTTTTCCGAAGTATCGGACAAGATCACGAGGGTGTACTCGTAAAAATCGGAAATGCTTTGGTTGAAATACTGTGCTTCACCTTCGATCTTGCCGTACAAAAATGTATCGGCCATAGCGGCGCAGTCGGCGAGCGAAAGCGGCACGGTCTCAATAAGCGGCGGGGATCCGCTGCAAACAGGGTACTGCCCGCGCAGCGCGGCGACTTCATCTGTCGTTAAACGTGTCGGTGCGGCGTTCTTTTGCAGGAAGATCACGGCTGAAAGCACAATGACAAAACTTATGGCGGCAAAAATAAAAACGCGGTGTTTTTTCATGGGGCTCCCTCCTTTTGTTTCATTGTAGCATAACGACGGCGCGTTTTAAAAGAACCAAAAGAAAAAAGCCGCATAAAATGGCGCGGAGAGGTGATCTTTGGGCTTGCGTTTTTAAAGGGGCTGTGTTAAAATACTGTCATAAAGCAAACGCTGAGACCGAACGAGTACCCCGGGGGCAGTCGATAGAGAGCGGAGGTCATGGGCTGAAAGCCGCCGCAGAAAAGAGCCGGGCGAAGTGCATTCGCGAGCGGATGCGGTGAGCGAAAGTGAGCCGCATACGGGTACGGTACGTTACACTGTTTGAGTGATAAATCGGAGTGGAACCGCGGATTTATTGTATCATGAATGTTTTGGTACATTTCGCCCCCGAGCGCCTATGTTGTGCGCTCGGGGCTTTTTGTTTTTAAGGAGAGATTTACGTCATGTTTTCTAAGTTAAAGGCGGAGCTGGATGCCGTGATGGCGCGCGACCCTGCCGCCCGCAGCCGTGCGGAGGTTTATTTTCTGTATTCCGGCTTCAAGGCGGTGCGGTCTTACCGCAAGGCAAACTGGTTTTTCCGCCATAATATGAAGTTTATCGCGCGCTATATCTCGCAGCGCGCGCGCCGCAAAACGGGTATAGAGATTCACCCGGGCGCGACGATCGGCAAAAATCTGTTCATCGACCACGGTATGGGTGTCGTCATCGGCGAAACCACCGTTATCGGTGACAACTGCACGCTGTATCAGGGTGTGACGCTCGGCGGCACGGGCAAAGACCAGGGCAAGCGTCACCCGACGCTTGGAAATGACGTGCTCGTCGGTGCGGGCGCAAAGGTGCTGGGGCCGTTCCGCGTGGGTGATAACGCCCGTGTGGCGGCGGGTGCCGTGGTGCTGGATGCCGTGCCCGATAACGCAACGGCGGTCGGTGTACCGGCGCGCATCGTGCGCGTGGGCGGCAAGCGTGTGATGGACAACAGCACGCTGGATCAGATCCACGTGGCCGACCCGGTGGCGCAGGAAATGTGCCGTATGCGGCTTGAAATTGAGCGCCTGCACGGCGAGCTGAACAGCTGCCGCAGAGAAAAAAGCAAGCTGACCGCACAGAAAGCGGAGAAGAATAAGGAAGAATAAGCAGAAAGGAAGCACCTGTATGCAGCTCTATAACACAAGAACACAGAAAAAAGAAGAATTTATTCCGCACGAAGCCGGCAAAGTCAAAATGTACACCTGCGGCCCAACCGTGTACCACTATGCGCACATCGGCAACCTGCGCTCGTACATCATGGAGGATATGCTGGAAAAAGCCTTGCGCTACCTCGGCTATGACGTGACCCGCGCCATGAACATCACGGACGTCGGCCACCTTTCCAGCGATGCCGACACCGGCGAAGACAAGATGCTCAAGGGCGCGCGCCGCGAGCACAAGACCGTCATGCAGATTGCGCAGTTCTATACCGACGCATTTTTCAGTGACTGCGAAAAGCTTGGCATCAAGCGCCCGGAGATCGTCGTTCCGGCGACGAGCTGCATCGATACGTTCATCCACATGGTAGAGGTGCTCCTTGAAAAGGGATATGCGTATATCGCGGGCGGCAACGTCTATTTTGATACCTCCAAGCTCGAAAACTATTATGTTTTCGGCAACATGGAGGAAGAGAGCCTCGCCGTAGGCGTGCGTGACAGCGTGGAAGAGGACGAAAACAAGCGCTCCAAGAGCGACTTCGTACTGTGGTTTACAAAGTCAAAGTTTGACGACCAGGAGCTCAAGTGGGATTCCCCGTGGGGCGTGGGCTACCCGGGCTGGCACATCGAGTGCAGCGGCATCAGCATCAAGTACCTCGGCGAATACCTCGACATTCACTGCGGCGGCATCGATAACGCGTTTCCGCACCACACGAACGAGATTGCACAGAGCGAAGCGTATCTCGGCCACCCGTGGTGCAAATACTGGTTCCACGTGCTGCACCTTTTGGACGCGCGCGGCAAGATGAGCAAATCAAAGGGCGATTTTCTTACGGTCTCGCTGCTTGAGGAAAAGGGCTACGCGCCGCTTGTATACCGCATGTTCTGCTTACAGTCCCATTACAGAAAGCCGCTGACGTTCTCGTTTGAGAGCCTTGACAACACCGCCACGGCGTACAAAAAGCTCGTTTCCCGCATTGCAGCGCTGAAAAACGAGGGAGAGCACGACGAAGCTGCCATGGAGCCGCTGCGTGCCTCGTTCCGCGCGGCGCTGGAAAACGACCTCAACACGTCCTTGGCACTCACAGCGCTGTACGACGTACTGAAAGCCAAGCTTTCCGACGCGGACAAGCTTGCGCTCATCAAGGAGTTTGACGAAGTGTTGTCCCTCGGCTTGCTGAAAGCTGCAAAGGCGCTGCGCGAGGAGCAGAACGCGCAGAAGTCCGCTGTGCCGGAGGGCATGACCGCCGAGGAAGCCGCGGAGATTGAAGCGCTCATCGCAAAGCGCACGGAAGCCAGAAAGGCAAAGGACTGGGCAACTGCCGACGCGATTCGCGATGCGCTTGCCGCACGCCATATCGTTGTGAAGGATACCCCGCAGGGCATCACGTGGTCTGTGCAGGGCTAAAATAAGGAAATAAAGCAAAAGGGCACGGAGCTTTAAAACTCCGTGCCCTTGGTTTTTGCGGAACTTACGCGTCTTTGTTTTCTTTTTCGTCGTCGCAGCAGTGGCCTGTTTTGTGCTTGTGAATGTCTTCCGTACCGGCGGCAATGGCTTCCTCGTAGTATTTGCACTTATAATCGATTACTTTAAGCTGATCTTCAAGCTCCTTGATTTGTGCCATAACGGCCTCGCGGCGCTCAAGAAACAGGTTGTAGCGCTGCTCCAGGGTGGAGTCACCCATTTGTGCCCACACCGCGTACTGGCGAATATCTTTAATGGACATGCCCGTGCATTTTAAACATTCGATAATGCGCAGCATGGAAAGATCCTGTTCGGAAAACATTCTGTGGCCGGATTCCTTTCGCTCCAAAAACGGCAGGATGCCTTCTTTATCGTAATAGCGCAGCGTGGTCGCCGGGATGCCCGTGATGTCCGAGGCTTCCTTAATGGTGTACGTCATCTGCAAGCGCTCCTTTCTAAGTTAGATATAACTCTACATATAAGCATACGTTTTTTTGCGCGGTTTGTCAATGTGTTCGTGGAAAACTCCTGCGCCAAAATTTCGGAAAAACAAAAAGAACGCCCGGCAAGCTGCGTAAACAGCTTGCCGGGCGTTCGGATATAGGTTAAAGCTTAAAACTCAAGTGTAACGGTATCGGATTTCGTGATCTCGTTCCACGTTGTGAGGTCGCAGAGGACTCTGCTTCGGAGGAAGCCGTGCTGCCGGCGCTGCTTTCGGAATCGTTGTTTCCGGCACCGCCGTTACTTTCGCACGCCGCAAGAGAGAGAACAAGCCGTGCAGAAAGCAGGAAAGAGATGAATTTCTTCATTTAAATTACTCTTTCTGCTTTTTGAGAAACACCGCGAAACATGCGGGAATTTCTCAGAAAACGGTGAAATTTATACCTACAACATTATATATATAATGTCAATAGTTCGGAGCGCATTTTTTTGAAAAAATCGACGGAAAAAGCCATGCAGAAGAATTTTACACAGGGCTTGCGTATAAGACAAAAACAAGATAAAATAATATTTAGTATACACAGAAAAGACAGGGGGTGCGGCATGAAAGAAAAAATTCAGCTGTTAGCGGCGGCGCTGGCGCTTATTTTGCTGCTTTGCGGCTGCGCGGCGCGGGGCACGGCATCAAACGACGCCAAACCGGCGGCGGGCGATGTCACGGACAGCAACGCCGCGCCCTACGAGGTCCCCGCTTTTCGGGATTCCGTCTTCAACGAAGATGAAGCGACCGCGTTCGGCAGCGGAGAGATTGACCTTTCCCAGCTTGAAGGCGGCATCATCGGCGTAAAAGCGCAGAGCGATACGCGATTAAAAATGCAGATTGTCTGCGGCGAGGATAAATATAACTATGACTTGCCGAACGACGGCACTGCGACATTTTTCCCGCTCAATATGGGAAACGGCACTTACACGTTCCGCCTGATGGAGCAGGTGGGCGACAGCAAATACGCATGCATCGGGAGCGAAGACCGCGACGTGACGCTGAAAGATAAATTTCAGCCGTACCTGCGCCCGAACCAGATGGTGAATTACAACAAAAGCTCCGATTGCACCAGAAAGGTGAAAGAGCTGGCCGCAAGCTGCACCACCGATGCGGACATTGCTGCCGCCGTGTATGACTACATGGTGAAGAATATCCAATACGATACGGAAAAAGCGGCGACCGTGCAGAACGGCTACCTGCCCTCCCCGGATGAGACCTTAAAGACCGGCAAGGGCATATGCTTTGATTATGCAAGCCTTGCCGCCGCCATGCTGCGCAGCGAGGGCATTCCGTGCAAGCTCATCACGGGTTATGTGGGTGAGGAGACCTACCACGCGTGGAACAGCTTTTATGTGGAGAGCGAGGGGTGGATTACCGTGGAGATCCGCGCAAAAGCGGATGAGTGGCAGCGGGTGGACATCACCTTTGCCGCAGGTGGCATGCCCGCCGGGGAGATTCAAAACGATTCGGAATACACAACGCGGTTCACTTATTAAAGGAAAAGCGAAAGGACGAGGAACATGGCAGAAAAATTTTTGACTCAGGAACAGCTCAGCGTATTTTGCAGCAGCCTCGCAATGCTGCTGCGCTCCGGCGCGTCGCTTTCGGAGGCTTCTTCCCTGTTTGAGAAAGACGGAACGGACACCGCCTTGCGGCAGGCTTCTACCGAGATCAGCCTTTCGGTTGCAGCGGGCGAGACGTTTTCGGCAGCGGCGGAAAAGACCGGTGTTTTCCCGAAATACGCCTTGAGCGTTTTTAGCACGGCAGAGCTTTCCGGCCGATTGGACGAAGCGCTTGACCGCCTTGCAGACCACTATGACCGCCAAAGCGCGCTATACGACCGTTTGCGCAGCACCCTTACATACCCGGCCGTTTTGATGCTGATGATGTGCGGCGTGCTGGCGGTGCTCGTTTTTGCCGTGCTGCCCATGTTTGAGCGCGTGTACGACAATTTAACGGGCAGCCTGCTTTCATCTTCCTATGCCTATGTGCTCGCGGCGACGCTCATCGGGCGCATCAGCTTGGTGTTTGCGGGGCTTTTGGGCATTGTTTTGCTCGTTTTGGCGTTTGGTATACGCTCCGATAAAGGTCGGGAAAAGCTCAGAAACACTATGGAAACGAGCCGCTTCACGCGCAAGGCCGCGTGGCTTTTGGCGGTCTCCGAGGTGATGGACACGCTCTCCGCCTTGCTTGCGAGCGGTACGGATGAAGACAGTGCGCTTGCGCTATGCATCGAGCAGACGCGCCACAAAAAGCTGCACGAAGCGCTTGAAAAATGCCGTGAAGAAACACAGATGGGCGTCGGCATTGCGACGGCGTTTGCGCACCAAAAGATATTGCCCGCCATGTACGGCAAAATGCTGCTTGGCGGTGCGCAGAGCGGCGAGCTCGTGCAGGTGACGGAAAACCTCGCGCGCCGCACGGCGCAGGAGGCGGAAAACGGGCTGTGCAGCGTCATCGACCGCACGGAGCCGATTTTGATCGGATTTCTCACCGCATCTGTCGGTTTGACACTTTTAAGCGTCATGCTGCCCTTGCTCGGCATTTTGAGCGCAATCTGAGGGAAAAGCTATGGGCATTTTGAATCGAAAAGTAAGCTTCCGGCTTTTCGCGGTCGGGCTTATTCTGGTGCTTGCGGTACTTTTTACCGCGGTGTGCGTGCCGGTTTTTCAGGAGGATATCCGCGAAACGGGCCGTGCCGCCGTGCGTGAAGCCGTTTTGCGCAGCGCCGTGGAGTGCTACACCTTAGAGGGCGCATACCCGGAAAGCCTTGAATATTTGGAAAAGCACTACGGGCTTACGGTCAATAAGAAAGAATACATCGTGACATACGAGGTTTTCGCCGATAACCAGCTGCCGACCGTTCAGGTGCTGGTGCGCGGCGAGGAATAAGGAGGGCGCATGACGGAACCGAAAAAGAGAAACAGCACTTCTCTGATGCTGCTTCTGCTGTATGCATTGCTCATCGCATCGCTTTTGGTGTTGACGCTTGCGGGCGCGCGGCTGTATTCCGATACGATGGATGCCCGCGACGCACACGCAAAGCAGCGCAGCGCGCTTTCGTATATTCAAAGCCAAACGGCAGCGTGCGGCGGCAAAGGGAACATCCGCCTGATCGACGGCCCGGAGGGCCCGGCGGTGTGCCTGCGCGAGCCGGAAAGCGACTTCGAAACGCGCATCTATTTATATGAAAACGCGCTGCGCACGGAGTTTTCACGGGTCACGGCGGAGATCGACCCCAATAACGCCGAAAAGCTGTGCGACCTTAAAACGTTTAAAGCCGAGCTTTCGGAAAACGGGCTTTTAACGATCACTGCGGACGGCATGACCGCCGGCGCGTATTGTGACGGAGGTGGCGCGGCATGATAGATTACGAGGAAAAGCGCAGTGAAACGCGCCACCGCATGGGCTTTATGACCCCGCTGCTTGTGTTTATTCTGGCATTTGTCGCGTGTTGCGGTGTCATTGCGTGCGTGTTCCTGCGTGCGGCCGTCATCAGCGATGAAGCGGCGAGGGAAAGCGCAGGCATTGCGCTGTGCCGCAGCGCCGCAGAGGCGTTTCGCGCGGGAGAGATCCCCGAAAACGGCGAAAAAGCATATTTCACAAAAGATATGACAAGCTGTGCGGAAGCGGACGCTTACTATTATATAGAAACCGAAGTGACCGCCGCCGAGACCGAAACGGGAGCGTTGTATGCCGGGAAAATCACGGCGTACACGGCGGAGCAGGATAAAGAAATTTATGCGCTGAATGTACGGTGCTACCAGCCGAAGGAGGGAACGCCATGAGCCGAAATCGATTCCGCATCGGCAGCATCGCGGTGCTGTTTGCGGTCGTTGTGCTGTGCGTCGCCATTTTCGGCGTGCTTACGGTGTCCTCTGCCGTATCCGATCGCCGTGCCGCAGAGCGCTACGGCGAGCACGTGGAAGTACTGTATGCTTGCGAAAACGCCGGGCAAGACTGGCTTTCCGAAGCAGATGCGTATTTAAAGGGCGCGGGAGATCTGCCGGAAAATACGGAAGAGACCGAAACCACGCTCAAAACGGAAATCACGCGCGGCAACATGCAGCTTGAGATCTGCTTAAATAAGATAAACGGCAGCTATGAGATTGCAAAATGGCGCTGCACAGCGCGCTGGCAGCCGGATGACTCCCTGAACCTCGGGTAAGAAAGGCGGAGTACAATGAATATGACTGAAATTTTGAAAAGTGCCGTGGAGCGCGGCGCTTCCGATATTTTCGTGGTGGCGGGCCTGCCGCTGACGTATAAGGTGCGCGGCGAACAGCAGCGTGAAACGGCGGACGGCGCCTTCACACCCGAAAAGACCGAAGCATTCGCAGCGGAAATCTATCGTCTTGCCGCGCGTGAGCCGCACTGCTTAAACGGTAGTGCGACCGATGACGATTTTTCGTTCTCGCTCAGCGGTACGGGACGCTTCCGTGTGAATCTGTTCCGCCAGCGCGGCAGCATTGCCGCCGTGGTGCGCGTCATCCGCTTCGGTCTGCCTACGGCCGAAGAAGCGCACATTCCGCCGGAGGTCATGCGCGCGGCACAGATGAAAAAAGGCATCGTGCTCGTTACGGGATCAGCGGGCAGCGGTAAGTCCACAACGCTCGCGTGTATCATCAACGAGATCAACCGTACGCGCACGGGACATATTCTGACGCTCGAGGATCCGGTAGAGTACATCCATCGCCACGATAAGTGCATTGTGAGCCAACGTGAGATCGGCTGCGATTGCCCGAGCTACGTCGCCGCTTTGCGCAGTGCACTGCGCGAAAGCCCGGACGTGATTTTGCTCGGCGAAATGCGCGACAAAGAGACAATGGAGGTCGCGATGACCGCCGCCGAAACGGGGCAGCTATTGCTTTCGAGCCTGCACACCACCGGCGCGGCGAATACGATTGACCGCATCATCGACGCATTTCCGCCGAACCAGCAGGCGCAGATCCGCTTACAGCTTTCCATGGTTTTGCAGGCGGTCATCAGTCAGCAGCTCGTGCCCGGCGTAGACGGCACACCCATCCCGGTGTTTGAAATCATGTATTCCACACTCGCGATACGCAATATGATCCGTGAAAGCAAAACGCATCAGCTCGATGCCGCCATCGCTTCCGGCGCGGCGCAGGGCATGCGCACCATGGACATGGCGCTTGCGGACCTTGTACGGCAAAAGCGCATCACAGAGGAGACGGCGCTTTACTACTGCACGAACTATGAGACAATGCAAAAACGTCTGCAATTACTTTAAGTCATAGTTTTTAGCGCGACCTTTCGCCAAAAAAGGTATTTTCTCCGACAAAAAAGCAAATTCTTATGAGAAAAATCGCATTTTCCACCTTTCGGTGGATTACAAATGCCGTGAAGCGTGCTATACTTTATGAAAAGAACAAGTTCGGAATATTATTTTTTTCGCAATAGCCGGGGTGATATTTTGAACTGTTATTTCTGAAAGAGGGAGATGAACCGTTCATGAGTCGAACAGCGAAAGAAATTGAAACCACCGGGCTGCCGTGTGAAGCACAGAACGGTGAAACGATACAGGTTGTGCCGAAGATCGATGTGACCATGTTCGGCAAGTTTACCTTAAAGCAGGAAGGTATGGAGGTTCCGCACGCTGTGAGCCTCACGGGACGTTCCAGAAGACTGTGGACGCTTACGGCATACCTTATTCTGAACAGAAACCGCGGCGTTTCTGCGCAGGAGCTCATCGACCTGCTGTGGCCGGAAGCCGAAAACGATAACCCGTTAAGCACGCTGCAAAATAATGTCAGCCGCGCAAGGGCTGCGCTGGCAGAGCTCGGCTTTACGCACGCAAAGGTTATAATCCATAACGAAAAGGGCTATTATCGCTGGGCGCCGGACCGCGAGACGCAGCTTGACGTGGAGCAATTTGAAACACTTGCAAAGGCAGCGCTTGCCGAAGAAGATATGGAAAAATCGGTTGCCCTGGCGCAGGAAGCCGTGGCGCTTTACACCGGCGATTTTCTTACGGAAAGCGCAGCGGAGTTCTGGTGCATCAACCTAAACACGTATTACCGCTCGCTTTATACGCGCCTATGTCGTGCGGCGGTGGATCGCCTTTTGAAGCTCGGACGCATTACGGATGCGGAAAAGCTCTGCACGGGCGTTATCCGTTTAGATCCCGCCGCAGAGGAATTCAGCGTGTTTTTGATGCAGGCGCTCATAAAAAACAAAAACCCGAAAAAAGCGCTGGAACACTATGATTACATCGCTTCGCTGTACCGGGAGGTCTACGGTGTTTCGCCTTCGGCGGAGCTGGAGGCGCAGAAGGCGCTTGCGGTGCAGGAGCTTTACGGCAGCGAGACGAGTGAAGACGATATTCAAACGTTCCTGCTTGAAAAAGAACAGGAAACCGGTGCGTTTTGCTGCGATAACAACGTTTTCCGCGAGATTGTAAATCTGCAGGTGCGCGAGATGCGCCGAAACGATACCCCTGCGGCGTTGATGATTGTGCGGCTTGCAAACCGCTCGATAGACCCGGAAAAGCGTGCTATATATATGAAGCAGGGTCATTGAATGATAAAAGAGTTCAAAAACACTTGACACCATATACGGTGTCAAGTATAATTTGAATTGGAGGAGTAGAAAATGTCAAAATGGGATAAACTGATAGCACGTATATGCAGTTTGTCGAAAGATCTTCGATTTGATGAATTACGAAAAGTCTTGGAAAGTTACGGGTATGAAATGAATATGCCTAAAAGTGGAAGCAGTCATTACACCTTTAGAAAACAGGGGTGTATGCCAATCACAATACCAAAGCACGAACCAATTAAGAAAGTATACGTAGAAATGGTAAGACAGGTTGTAGAGAGTGAGGCGAACAAAGATGAAGACACTGAATGATTATATGGCAATGTCCTATCGTATGGAGATTGTAGAAGATAAGGATGAAGGCGGATTTATCGCATCGTATCCGGATTTGCCCGGCTGCATTACTTGTGGAGAAACAGTAGAGAGCGCGGTGGCAAATGCACTGGATGCAAAAAAGGCGTGGCTTGAAGCAGCAATAGAAGGCGGAATGGAAATCCATGAGCCGGATAGTTTGGAAGAATATTCCGGACAGTTCAAATTGAGAATTCCCAGAAGTTTGCATAGGTCGCTTGCTGAACATTCACAGAGAGAGGGAATCAGCATGAATCAGTACTGTGTATACCTTCTTTCAAAAAACGATGTAATGTTCTTAAAACAATAACTATGTAAAAAATTCAGAAAGACAACGGGAGCAACTTTACGGTTGCTCCTTTGTTTTACCCAAATATCTATTTCTGCACGAAACCGGCAATGTTGCCGGTTTTTTATATTTCCCCGGTTTCGGGAGTTTTAGGAGGCTCATTATGAGACAAATCAAGAAAATCGCAATTACAAACGAAAAGGGTGGCGTCGGCAAAACGATGACGGCCGTCAATCTCTCTGCGTGCTTGGCACAGCGTGGCTACCGTGTGCTACTGATCGATGCAGACCCGCAAGGCTATGCTACACTCAATTATGATGTGGCCGCATCTCCGTCCTTACTTGAGGTGCTATGTGGGCAGGCGACTTGCACAGAGACCGTGCAGACAACGCGCTTTGGTGTAGATGTGCTGCCGTCTGACCGAACGCTGAGCATAATTGAAGAAGATTTGATTCGTCAGAAAATGAATGGTGCGCCTTATCTGAATACGTTGGAAAAGGCACTGGAAGATCTTCCGGATTATGATTTCGTCATCATCGACTGCCCTCCGCAGGGTGGCAGGTTGATGGATATTGTACACTATTATACGGATGCGATTATCATGCCGATGTTTGCCGAAGACTATGGCATCCATGCGCTGACGCTCAAAGCGGAGGCTATCGCGGATATTCGCCGCACGATAAATCCAAATTTGAAAATTCTTGGCGGGCTTATCACGATGGATGAGCGGCGCGGTTTGCGCAGTGTATTCCGCGAAGTCCTTTTGGGACAGGATTTGTTGCCAATGTTCAGCGCGACGATCCGTCGTAATGTGGCGCTGATCCGTGCGGTAAATGCACGTGAGCCGATTTGCGTTTTTGATAAGCGGAGCAACGGAAATATAGATTATCAGGCTCTGGCAGACGAGTTTTTGAGAAAGGTTGGTGCGTAAGCATGAAAAAGCTGAATTTAGGTAATATCAACGCCGGGTTAAATGGTTTGAAAGCAGCAACAGATAACGCCGCACAGAACGGCAGATTTGAGCTGATTGATACGGCGCTAATCGATTTTGCGGCGAAGAACTCTTACGCAGCCGATGATAATGAGGAATCCTACAAAGAGCTTGCGGCGAATATCGATGAAGTCGGTTTGCTCACACCGTTGGGTGTAATCGTAAACGAAAACCGTTACACGCTGTTCTCCGGTGAACGTCGTTTTAGGGCAATCACTACATATCTTCATTGGACGAAAGTGCCGTGCTATGTGTTTGAGACAAAATCTGTGCGAAAGGCGCAGCTGATGCTGCATCAGGCCAATGCAAGCCGCGAATACACACCGCAGCGCAAATTGCAACTTTACGAGGAATATCGAGAGCTGCTTAAAGAAATGAAAGAAGCCGGTGAGATAAAAGGCGGTATGCAGGAGCATCTTGCAAAGCTGATGGGTGTTTCTGAACGCTCTGTGCGCTATTATAAACAAATGTCTGAGCAGCTTACACCGGAAGAAAAAGACGACGTGGCAGAGGGACGCTTAGACATTAAAGAAGCCCGTGAACGTGCTGTGGAGCGCGGACGGGAAACCGGCAATATTGCCGGTTCTGGCGAGAAAGAAGAAAAGAGTGAAAAGTCGGAAAAGTCGAAGCAGGACAAGCTTGAACAGGCAATTTTAAAAGTTCTCAAGCTTGCGGATAAGGAAGACCCTGAAAAAGTCACGGCTTTACTGAATCAGTATTTGAGAGGGTACATGGGATGAAATTCAGAAAGATCAATGTACATCCGCTGCGCGGTGCTGACCCAAGGCTCCGCGCAGTCGCAAATATCTTGACGGCAGACGGATATGCGATAAACGGCATCCGCGTCTATGAGGATAAAGGCAAAATGTATGTGCGCTTTCCGATTATCCATTCAGAAGCACGTGCGTGGAAAGCCGGGCGTGCAGCCAATTTTGCGTTTACGCCCTGTACACATGCTGCTCGCAGAGAAATTGAAGGAGCAATATTGGAAGCGTACAGAATGAAAACCGGCAATGTTGCCGGTTTTGAACAAAGGAGCGTGCAGTAATGATGTTAATTAGAACGTCAACAGAAACATGGAACGCAGAATATACCGTACAAGGTAACAGAGACGCACAAATTGTGCGTATTAAATCGCGCTCAAGTATTACAGTTGTTATTGCAAAAATCAGGGAAAACCTACCCTTAGTCGACAAAACGGTTACGTATTACATATCCGTGCCGAACTACGGCATAGCTCTCCCGGAAATCGAGAACTTGAATGAGTCAGCATGGATCGTTGACAGACTTCTCGTGCGAAATATGTCGCGTGTGGATGCAGTTACGATTGCGCAGGTGCTGAGAGATGTTTTAGAAAAAGAGGTGAAACAAAATGGCAACGAAATACAGAGTTTATAACGAGTTATCGGAGGAGGAGAAAGCTCAAATCGCCACGGAGAAGCAGTGGCGCAAGCGAGGATATTGTCCCGTAGAGAACGAGGGCGAACTCATGTACTGCAATCGCTCTTGGTCTAAGGCGGTGTATTTTCGAGCTGACCAAGTGCGGGAAATGTCCGAAATGGAACTCACATTGATCCGCGCCGAGAGAAGTGCCAAAGACGTGGCGAAGCGTGCAAAGAAAGGGGCGGTTGCATTGGCCGAACAAGAAGCACAGCGTAAACGGGAAAATCTAAATATCTATCGGCAAAAATGCGCTGCTATTTGTGCGGCTGTGCCTAAGCGTCCGACAAACCTCAAACTCATTTTTGATTTGGAAACGACCGGCTTGAATTTCGTTGAGGATGAAATCCTTGAAGCTGCGATTACGACGGTAGACGGTGAAGTGCTTTTTGAATCTCAATTTAAGCCTGCATATACCAAAGCGTGGCCGGGTGCGCAGCGCGTGAATGGTATTTCACCCGAGGACGTTAAGGCGGCACAGGGGATCATCGATAAAATCGGCGAAATAGCAGCGTTGCTGCAAAACGCCGAAACGGTTATTGCCTACAACGGCAAGCAGTTTGATATTCCGTTTTTAGGAAAGTATGGGATAAAGCTTCGCCCGGATGCAGTGATTGATGATCCGATGCTTTACGGCGCGGTCGTATACGGAGAACTGCGTGGTGAAGGTGAAGACATGAAGTATAAATGGAAAAAGCTTGCGGTATTGGCGGACTACCTCGGTTACAAAGGTGCAAATTGGCATAACGCGACTGCGGACTGCATTGCCACGGCTTATGTGTGGCGACGGTTGCAGGAGCCGGACATGATCGAAAAGTACAATGAGAATTTGGCAAAGCTTAATGAGGTGTCGGAAGAAACCGACACCTCATTTTAGACCTATTGCAATTTTGCAGAGCACAAAATATAATGAGATACACAAAGGCAATCAGAAACATGAAAAGGAGCGGTGCAGAATGAAGGCGATGTACGGAGTTGTACTGATGTACACGGAGGGAATGGCGATTTGCGAAGATGATTGGGGAAATTTCTGGGTTGCAGGGATGCCGGAGGAATTTGTGACGGTAGGGGAAGACATGGAAATTGACGGGTTGATCCCGTTTGAAGATCTTCCCGCTGATCAGCAAGTACGTATTCAAAGCGAATTAGATGCACTGCCGGAGGATTATCTGGATGTGCTGCGTAATTACGGTGGAAAAGAAAAATTTGACTTGTCTTAAAATGCAGGAACCGGCAATGTTGCCGGTTCTCTTGCTTTTCACCTTAATAGGAATTATAATGAAACCAACAAGGAGTGAACGACTATGAAGAAAAAGATCACAGCAATATTGATGGCGGCGGCGCTTACGGTATCGCTTGCGGCGTGTGCGGGCAGCAATACCGAAAGCGCCGTAACGGAGAGCTCCACATCCAGTGCGGTAAGCAGCACGGTATCGGAAAAGAACGATGCGAGCAGCAAACCGACTGCAAGCTCGAGCACTGCAAGTGCAAAGCCTACGGCGACGCCGGGCGCAAAAACGGAAAGCAGCAAAACCGAGAGCTCGAAGGGAAGCAGCTCGTCTGCCTCGTCTAAAACGGAGAACAGCACAACGAGTAAGCCGTCGTCTTCAAGTTCTACCGGCAGCACAGTATCGAAGCCGAGTGCAACCGCAAAACCGTCGGCGACAACGAAGCCCAGCTCCGGCAACAATACTGTGAGCAAGCCGTCTTCCGGTAGCAGCGCGACTGCGAAGCCTTCTGCCACAGCAAAACCGACAACTGCGTCGACAACTAAACCCACGGCGGAACCGACAGCAAAGCCTACCTCTAAACCGACTGCAACTGCGACACCGAAGCCTGCTGCAACGGCGAAGCCTACGGCAGCTCCTGCATCAAAGCCGACTGCTGCGCCAACAGCAACACCGAAGCCGAAAGAAAAGGTTTGGGTTGTAGATGTTCCTGCAAAGGAAGAAGTTGGTCATTGGGAAGAAGACGGGTACTGGGATAGCGATTGGGTTTATGAGTGCAACGCTTGCGGCGCTCAATTTCCTACTGTTGATGAATTTGAAGCTCATTCCGACGAAGAATGGGAGAAAGGAAATGACCACGGCAGCTATGCACAAGTTCCCGGAAACACACGCTGGATTGTTACCGGTCAGAAATGGATAGTCGACACTCCCGCACAAGAAGAAGTCGGACACTGGGAATATAGATAATTGAACATTGCAGCATCAAGCATCCGTTTTCTCGGGTGCTTTTTTACTGCAAAAATTCAAACCGTACTTTTTGAGTGCGGCTTTTTTCATATAAAAATCTAACGAAAGGAATGGCAAAAAATGAAGAAAGCAAAACGGATTTTGGCCGGAGCGCTTGCGGCGTTGATCCTTACGATGTCACTGCCGTTAAGTGCTCTGGCGGATGAAGCCGACGTGCCTGTGGAAAGTCCGAGTTTTGAAGTCTCGTTTGACGTAGATACCGGGCAGGAAGAAATTTCAGAAGATCCTCCGGCAGATATTGAAGCGACACCGGAGCCTACCGCAGAGCCTACCGCAGAGCCGACGCAGGAGCCAACGCCTACGCCGGAAAGTACCGCTACACCGGCCCCGACGGCAGAACCTACCGCAGTTCCCACGGCTACACCCGGAGTTACTGCAACGCCGACAGCAGTGCCCACGAGTACGCCGGAGCCCAGTGCTGTACCGAGCGCATCCCCTGTTGTAACGCCGACGCCTACGCCGTCACCGCAGCCGGTCGCGAACCCGGTAAAGCTCGAGCACGACGTATTGGATAATGTAGATAAGGATTGTATCTACCTGTTCCCTGTGCCGAACAGCAGTGAGATCACACAGGAATACAGTGCCGAGCACAAGGCGATAGATATTGCCGCATCAAGCGGATCGCCTGTATATGCGGCAGAGGATGGCACTGTAAGCTATGTGCAGATTTGGGACGGGTCGTATGACACCACCGGCATGATGAGCTACGGTCACATGGTCGAAGTTCGGCACGCGGACGGCAATACGACGCTGTATGCACACTTATCTGAGATCAATGTGCAGCAAGGGGAAAAAGTTGTGCGCGGGCAGCGTATCGGGCGTGTCGGCAGTACCGGAAATGCTACCGGCCCGCATTTGCACTTTGAAGTCATCACTTCGGAGGGTAAAGCCGATCCGGCAGAATACCTGTGGACAATGCCGGGCGAGTGGATTATGAGCTATGCCGCCGATACAGAGGCGGGAATATCGCCTACTGCTGTTGGCAATACAGGCAGATCCGTTATACATTATTATTCGCTCGCCAAAAATACGACGACAACAGTGACCGGCTCATTAGGTCAACTGCCCACAAAGGCAATCAAGTCGGGTTCAACTGAATATCCTGCCTATTGTCTCGAAAAAGAAAAGCTAATTTGGGGCGGCATAGATTTTACATGGTCGTCGTTTACTGTGCCGCAGCAGACGACCATGAAAGCTATCCTGGCGGAAGGCTTTCATGAAACAAATTCTCTGGATAAGAACAAGTGGGATGATGCACAAGGCAGCGGTTTGAAAGGCAACTATGCAAATGAAACTGCAAAATGGCTTGTCACGCAATACCTGATCTGGGCAGCCGAAAAAAACTACATCACCAAGCACAGCAATACAAGCTGGACATGGAAATCGCAGGTCGATACCGACCTTGAAACCGTTGCCAAAAATGCGTATAACCCTACGGTTGTAAGGAGCTACTACGCTGAGGTCAAAGCCAAGCTGCTCAATGCGTATACGATTCCCTCCTTTGCATCAAGCAGCTCATCCAGCTTTTCGACGACAATAAAAATGTATTGGGATGGCAGCAAGTATACAGCAACCGTCACGGACAGCCATTCTGTTGCTGCCTATTATACGTACACCTGTAACGGTATAACATTCACTAAAAACGGCAATAAGCTCACAATCTCGACCACAAAAGAGTATCCGTCGGGCGTTGTTGCAACGGGATCGCGTACCATAGGCGATGACAGCAACCTCACTTGGTGGAAATGCACAGATTCTGCAATTCAGCTCATAGCCACACCACTTGGCAAGACTAAAACTGTACGCAGTTATCTCAAAGTGCAGACGGTTACACCGTTCTATTCCATTTATCTCAAAAAATCCAGTTCCAACACGTCCATAACCAACGGCGACAGTGGATACAGCCTCGCCGGAGCCGTGTATAAAATCTATAACAGTTCGAGCACGGAGGTTGCATCCATCACCACGGACTCGTCGGGCAAGGGCACTTCAAATGTGAAACTCAAAAACGGCACATATACCGCCGTCGAATCCAAAGCGCCCCCGGGGTATGCCTTGGACACGACAAGGCATACCGTTAGGATCAACAATGCTAACGCAACTCTGAATGTCAGCGATGTGCCGCTTATCAAAACGGTGACACTTACAAAAACCAGTGCAGACGTGAGCATCACGAACGGCAACTCGAATTACAGCTTAGCCGGTGCGGTTTATGATGTGTATAAAGGAAACTCTGCAACAGGTACTCCTGTCGCAGAATTTACCACAAATGCCAGTGGACAAGCTACATTAAGTCACAAGCTGACGCCAAATGTTACATATACCATCAAAGAACGCGTGGCTCCGAAAGGCTATGTGTTGGATACAAAAACACATACTTTTCTTTTGACTTATGATGCAGCGACCATGCGCGTTGTAGATGACCCGACAAAGATACGTTTGACTGTGCGAAAAAAAGACTCGGAAACAAACGCAAGTGCCGCACAAGGTAACGCTTCTTTGGAAGGAGCGCAGTACAAAGTTTCGTATACAAACGGTGGAAAGAAGATTGAAGAAGTCATAACAACAAACGCAGCAGGTTCTGCTACACTTCGTGGCTTGCCCATTGGTGTGACTGTAACTGTACAAGAAATTACAGCCCCAGCAGGATACAAGTTGGATTCCCGTGTGCACACCTACGTTACAACAACCAAAACAGAGAAAATTGAATATGACCTCGAACCCGAAGATTTTACCGAAGATGTCTTTAAAGGGCACATCCAGATCACAAAGCAAATTGAAATGCTTAATGCAGACGCGCAGCTTGAACAAGGCGCTGAATATCAGGTGTATCTCAAGAGCGCAGGCAGCTACGATGCCGCAAAGGATACAGAACGAGATTATCTTGTGACTGGGGCGGACGGCAAGTCGATCACCAAAGACCTGCCTTACGGCACATATACGCTGCATCAGGTTAAGGGTGTGCCGGGGCGTGAATTGAAAGACATGGATGTTGACGTCCACGAAAACGGCAAAACGTATGAGGTGACGCTCACAAACGAGCTCAAGTATGCGCCGCTCAAAATCGTGAAGACCTCCGAAGACGGCAATGTTACCGGTTTTACATTCAAGGTCACACGGCTTGCGGATGGGTATAGTAAAACATATACCACCAATGCGGCCGGTGAGATCATTACAGATCAGATGCCTGTATACGTCGATAAAGACGCTAACCAGAAGTTTGAATACCGCATAGAAGAAATCAACGTGCCGGATAAATATCGCACGCCGGATGCACAGACGGTATCGCTTACCTATGGGCAGACGGCAGAGGTTCGTTTTTACAACAAAATCTCACGCGGCACGCTTGAAATCCTTAAAGTAGACCACGACGGTGTGACGCCGCTTGAAGGCGCGAAGTTTGAGATTACAGACGATAACGGTAATGTAATTGCAACCGAAACTTCCGGGCCGGACGGAAAAATCAAGGTAGACTCGATCCTTTACGGACAATACCACTGGTCAGAGGTGATGGCTCCGAAGGGTTATGAACTTGATGATACCGTGCATGACTTTGCAATCGAGCACGATGAGCAGATCGTAGAAGTTACGCAGGAAAACACCCCGAGCGTGGGCTCCATTACAGCTAAAAAGGTCGATGCCGATGGCAATGCTATGCCGGGCGTAGAGTTTACGCTCGAGTACAGCACCGACGACGGCGCGACGTGGACTCCGGTAGAAGCCAGAGCGGAAGACAGCAAGCCTTCCATCGGCGGATGCACAAGTGCAGTCGTTGACGGCGCACTTGTAACCGATGAAAACGGCGTCACTACCTTTAATGAGCTACAGGTCGATAACCAGACCGTTACAATCACCTACCGTTTGACCGAAACCGGCACGAAGTCCGGCAACACATTGCTCGCAGCGCCTTTGTTTATCGGCAGCTTGCCGCAGGTGCTCGATGACGGCACAGAAACCGTTGATGTGGTTGTTACAGCGGTCAACAATCAAAGTTTTACATTGCCGTCCTCAGGCGGTAACGGCATGATGGGCGTGCCGGTAGGCATTGCTCTCGTACTGATTTCCGCATCCTGCATTTTAATGCTGACGCGTAAAAAGAGGTTTTAAGGGGATTCTACAACCCTTGGAATAATAAACGAAGAAAGGAAATGAGTAGAAATGGCAAAATCCAAGTTAATCTCTCGCGTTGGTGCTTTGGCTTTAGCAGCAGCTCTGGCCTGCACCTCTCTGATCTCGGCGTCTGCCGCAAGTATTGCAGATGCAACGATCGATACCTCAAGGACGGCCAACCTCACGCTGTATAAGTATGATTTTACGAATGCAGCCAAGGACGGCGTTTGGAACGAGGGCAGCTATGTTTCCACCGGCCAATACGACCAGCGCGTTAACGACACGCTTGGCGGAGCAACGCGCAAAGTCGACACCGATACAACATCCGACCTCGGCAACGGGCAGACCTCGAACGGCTATGCAATTAAGGGTGTAGAGTACACGTATTTAAAGGTTGCAGACATCACCCAGTTTACGGAGTCCGCAAATGACGGTCAGACATCGGAACACGTTGAAGTGCTGTATGCCATCGACAAGACCAAGGGCGCAGATATGCTCGCAGCGATCGGCCTTGAAAACGGCAAAGACAGCTATGCAAACGCGAACAAGCTGGATGATGCAAACTGGTATTATCAGTCCGACGTGCTGATTAAGGCGCTGTCCGACAGCCTGACTGCAAATGCAACGACCACCAAAAACGCTCTTGAAGCATACGTTGCGGCAAACGGCGGTACAAAAATGCTGGAAACCGACGAAAATGGTAAGTCCGAAGCGAAGAGTCTGCCGCTCGGTCTTTACCTGCTCGTCGAAACCAAAGTGCCTGAAATGGTAACGGGCACCACGGATCCGTGCTTTATCTCCCTGCCGATGACGAGCGTTGACGGCGGTATGACCAACGGCGACACGAACGGCAACATTACGACCGGCGGTCACGACTGGCTCTACGACGTGACGATTTACCCGAAGAACACCACCGGCATTGTAACGCTCGAAAAAACAGTCCGTGAGGCAAAGGCCGATACCGGTCACAACAATGCTTCCGATACCATCACCGACGGCTTTGCACACAATGCGACCGCATCTGCCGGTGACACGGTGGAATACCAGATCATCAGCACACTGCCGACGATCACATCTACGGCCACCAATATCAGCGATTATACCTTTAAGGATGTTCTTGCACGTGGTCTTTCCTACAATGGCGAGGTAACACTCGAATTCTTTGAAGATGCAGCCTGCACAAAGCCTGTTGAGAAGTGGACCGAAGCAGATAATAAGTTCACCGTGGATAAGATTGAAAACAAAGATGGCTCGCACACGATGACGATTGCGATGACCGATGCCGGTCTCAAGGAGATCAACACAGCCAATACAGCTGCGAATAACGCCAACAGCGCTCTGTACGCCGGTTACAGCAACTACACGCTCCGTATTCGCTATAATGCAAAGCTCAACAGTGACGAAAGCCTTGTTTACGGCGACAACGGCAACGAGAACAATGTTGTTCTGACTTGGAAGCGCTCTAACGATAAGTATTTTGACACGCTCATCGATGACTGCCATATCTATACATACGCGATTACCATCGCCAAGACCTTTAGCGATGGTAAGGCAGAACAGACGATGTTCGATCACGTCCTCTTTAAAGCGCAGAACGCTACGGACGGCTATTACGTTATTGCTGCTCTGAACGCTGATGAGGGCATCTGGTATGTTACCGGCCATACGGACAAGGAAGCTGAAGCTACTGCGCTGCATCCGGTAACGTGGAGTAACAAGCCCGGCCAGATCGTTCTTAAGGGTACGGAAGACGACAGCTACGTTTTGACCGAGATTGAAACGGCCAACGGCTACACGCTGCTCAAGAACAACATCGACGTAACGATCAAGTCCGTCGATGATGCAAACCGCCCATGCGACATTTACAGCAAGGATACGCTCGGTGTTATCCAGAAGGACCCGCGCTACAACTTCCCGAACAATGAAGATTATAAGCTCGCGAACATCCCGCAGACGCAGCTCGCTCATAACTATCAGACTGCATCTGCAACGGTTGACGGTAACGACGTCACGATGCTCGACGATGAGATGGATACGGGTTCCACCAATGCAATCGCTCCGCTGCAGGTCGTGAACACCAAGGGTTTCGAGACCCCGATGACCGGTGAAAACGGCACATGGGCGCTTGCTATCGGCGGCGTTCTCGTCTTCTGCCTCGGTACTTCCGCATTTATCTTTTTCCTTGTGTTCAAGAAAAGAAAAGAGCAGGAAGATAAGTAAGAATACACCCAAATTTTGAATTAGGTTTACCTCGCAGGGAGGGCTCAGTGACAGCACTGAGCCCCACCCAAAGCCTGCAACGTGTGTGTAGGCTTTGGGTGAAAAGGAAAAATTAGAGAAGGTGAAAACATGCCCCAAAAGCGAACGCATAAAGGTGCGCAGATTACAGCCATTATCATCGCGATTTTACTGCTGTGCATCGCGGGATTTTGCGCGTATCTGCTCATCCATAACCGACAGCAAAAAGCAGAGCAAAAGGAGATGTTTGCAACCATAGCCGAAAAGGTGGACGCAGCTGAAAGTGCGTTGGGAGATTTGGAGCAAACCGGCAATGCAGAGGATAAACGCGTGGCACAGTTGCTTGAAGTATACCGAGAGCTGCACGAATATAATTCAGACTTTGTAGGCTGGATACGCGTACCGGGCACAGAGATCAACTACCCGGTGATGCAGTCGCCGGATAGCCCCAATTATTATTTGCGTCGAAATTTTGAGAAAGAGTACAGCAATTTAGGCACGCCGTATTTACAGGAAAACTGCGATATACGCACGTGCGATAACTTGATAATTTACGGCCACCACATGCTTGACGGCGGGATGTTCAGTGACCTCGAGCTCTATAAAAAGAGAAAATTCTTTCAGCAGCACAAATACGTGCGTTTTGACACATTAGACGAGCTGGGGCTATATGAGGTCATGGCGGTTATCATCACAACGGCCTACCAGTCGGATAGCTTTCAATACTACAACTACGTGGAGAACAACGAGCTGATTTTTAACACATACGTACAGGAGTGTAAGCAGCGTGCCTTATATGATACGGGCATGGATGCTGAATACGGAGATAAATTAGTTACTCTATCGACGTGCGAATACAGCAGCGATAACGGCAGGCTGATCGTCGTCGCCAAAAAGATTGGAGGGATCAAAAAATGAGCAAACGTAAAAACACCATCATCATTATCTGTTTTATAATTGTGATCCTGCTCGGTGCGGGTGCAGCTGCGTACCCGTTAATTGCATCGATTAACAACGAGCACACGCAATCGCTCGTACAGACGGAATACGAAGAAAAGCTTCAGCAGCTTGACACTTCGGAAATCGATGCAGCGTTGGCGGCAGCACGGGAGTATAACAAAACAATCTCTACCGTTCAAATTGAGGACATCGATAAAATCAAAGCCGACCTGCCGCCATACGAAGATCTCCTGAACCTTGCCAATAACGGCATCATGGGCTACATAATGATACCGGCCATTAACATAGACCTGCCTATATACCACGGCACGACCGGTACGGCGATGGAAAAGGGCGCGGGCCACATGGTAGGCACGTCGCTGCCGGTGGGCGGTATCGGCACACACGCCGTGATCTCCGCACACTCCGGCATGGCAAGCGCAAAGCTTTTTACCGACCTCGATAAGCTTAAGCTTGGAGATATGTTCTTCATCACGGTGTGCAACCAGAAATTAGCTTACGAAGTGGACAACATCGCAGTGGTGGAGCCCACAGACATTGATTTGATCCGTATCGATACGCAGCAAGATTACGTCACATTGCTCACCTGCACACCGTATGGCGTGAATACGCACAGATTGCTTGTGCGCGGCCACAGAGTGGAAATGGCCGAAGAAGCCATAGCGGAAGTTGAAGAAAAGGTAGTGCCGGAGGGCAGCACGTGGATAGAAAAATATGCGGAAGGGCTTGTGATCGGCCTCATAGCTTCCTTTGCGGCGATGCTGTTGCTGCTGATGGTTCTTCTGATCCGCCGCAGGCAAAAAAAGAAAACCGGCAACATTGCCGGTTCTGAAAGGAAGTGATAGAATGCCAAACGCTTATATAGAGCTGATTGATAGCCTGATTTTACAGCGGCAAGCACTTAAAATATCGCAGCGTGAATTAGCTTCTGCCGCCGGAGTTTCGTGGACGGAGGTTGCACTCATGGAGCAGAAAAAGCACATGGTACAGCTCCGGGCACTGCTGCGGATAGCAGCCGCGCTAAACTGCAAACTGGTGGCCGTGAGTGTCGAATAAAAACATTGCCATATAAGGTGATTTCTGGTAGAATTAAAACGAACTGCAATATGCGGTTCGGGTGCTGCCATAACGGTGGACGGTTCAGCCCTCAGATGCAGGTTTTCTGCACCGTGTGAGGGACATTTCTTGAATATGAAAAATCCCTCAATCCGGCACGGAGAGAGGGATGATACTATGAGTGATTTTGAAATCTTATCTTTAGTCATCATGACCGCAGGATTGATCGTTCAAATCCTCATCTACATAAAAAAGAAATGAGCCGCCCATACTTCCCAAAGTCGTCGGCTCATTTCTTTGAACTGCACTGAGGGCTAACCGTTCATCGGCAGCACTCTTTGTATTTTCAGTATAAATCTGTTTTGAAGTTTTGTCAAGCGCAAAAAGCGGCAATGTTGCCGGTTTTGCACTTGATTTGTTTTTACTCATTTATTATAATCAAATCAGGGAGTGAAAGACTATGAAAAGAAAAATCACAGCTATTTTAATGACAGCAGCATTGATGCTTACCATGGCGGCGTGTGCGGGCAACAGCACAGCGGATACCGGCGTTGAAAGCTCTGCATCCAGTGCAGTGAGCAGCAAGTCGGTTTCGAACACAAGCTCCACGGCCGCAAGCAGCGCCAAGCCGAGTGCATCGGCGAAGCCTACGGCTACTCCCTCTGCCGGTGCTGCGGCAACGGTCAAGCCTACCGCAACGCCGAAGCCGGAGAGTAAAACCGAAAGCAGCACGGCAGGTAAAGCGAGCGCGACGGCTACACCGAAACCGGCAGCAACCGCAAAACCGAGCAGCTCCCATACTTCTAACAGCAAGCCTTCCGGCAGTGCGGCCAGACCTACGCCCGCACCGACTGCGAAGCCGACAGCTGCACCCACCGCAGCTCCGACAGCTAAGCCTACGGCAGCTCCTACCGCAGCACCAACGGCGGTTCCCACCGCGACGCCGAAGCCCAAGGAAAAGGTCTGGGTGGTGGATACCCCGGCTCGCGAAGAAGTCGGACACTGGGAAGAAGATTATTGGATGGGCAGCGATTGGGTGTATCAGTGCAATGCTTGCGGCACACAATTCAGCACTGTTGATGAATTTGAGTCACATTCAGACTATGAGTGGGAGTTGGGAAACGATCACGGAAGTTACACAATGACATCCGGCGAGATGTATAAACATTATACAGGAGAGAAATATTGGGTTGTGGACATTCCCGCGCAAGACGAAGTCGGCCATTGGGAATATAGATAAGGATCAAATAAAGTGAATATTGCAGAATGAAGCACTCGATTTTACATTGAGTGCTTTTTTACTGCTCAAATTCAAGCCGTGTCATTTTATATACGGCTTTTTTCATATAGAAAAATCTTTGAAAGGAAGCAAAAAAATGAAAAAGAAACTCAAAAAGTCACTTGCGTGTCTGCTTGCAACGCTGCTGATTTTCAGCGCCGTACCGATGAGCGCTCTTGCCGATGAAGCAGCTGCACCGGTTACAGTAACTGATGAGATCACAGCTGTTGAGCTGAAAGAAGCTGCTGCACCGGGCGCGGAGCCGGATGCAGAACCCAAACCGGAAATCACAGCAGAACCGACCGCAACGCCGGAGGCAAGCACAACCCCCTCGGCCGAACCGACAGCAGTGCCCTCACCGGAGGCAACAGAGGAACCGACTGAACCGGAGACCAGTGCAGAGCCGGAAGCAACGGCTGAACCCACTGCTTCCCCCACGCCAAACCCGGAGGATGAAATCAGTTTACTGGCGCTCGGCGATGAGGCGGTTACGCGTTACCGCACGGTAGGCATCAACGGTAATTTCAGTTCAAATTATCTTTATGACCTTGGCGAATTTCCACTGTATGACATCTACCGAAACGGTGTAAGTTATCCGGCCTACTGTTTGCAGCATGGTAAAGGCAGAGTCAATAACGGTGCTTATGTGCAGCGGGATAATTTCGGTATGACCGAAGCTATGCGCCGCATTATCGCTTATGGCTACAACACGACAAACTCTCTCGGTAAAAATGATTGGTACAGCGATGCGACCGCAAAGACGATGGTCACACAGCACCTTGTTTGGCTGGCGTCCGAAGGCTATATTACCGTAGACGGGACAAACTGGTCTTGGGGTTCCGGCATCGATACCGATGTTGAGCGCATGGCAAATCTGGCATATAACGGTTCTGTTGTACGCAGTTACTACGCAGAACTTAAAGATCGTCTTTTGCGGTCGGAAATCGTCCCGTCCTTTGCAGGCAAAAGCAGCGACGGCAGCGATGCACAAGAAATCGCTTTGCAGCTCGTGAATGGCAAATATAAGGCCACCGTTACCGATACCAACGGCGTGCTGGATTTATTTGATTTTCAAAAAGCAGGCTTTGATATTTCCCGTAACGGCAATACGCTGACAATATCTGCGAGCACGCTGCCGGAGCAAGAGACCACGATTATCGGTGCAGGCTATACCGTCGGTGATAAAAACAGCATCGCCGTTTGGGAGGACAGAGACCAGCAGGCCAATATTCAGCACCAAGCGACCTGCCCGGGCACAACGCAGACCATGGCATATATCAAGATAAAGGGCGAAAAGCCTAAATATACGGTGACACTGACCAAAACCAGCGCCGATGTAAAAATCACAAACGGCAACGCAAATTATTCGCTCGAAGGTGCTGTTTACAACGTTTATAAAGCGTATGTAAATCCCAATCACGACTACGCAAATGACCCCGTTATTGCAACGTTCACGACAGACGCAAACGGCAAGGCAACACTTTCTCGTAAGCTTGAAAATGGTGACTACGTAACGATTGAGCAGGTGGCCCCGTTAGGATACACATTAGATAAAAACGTACACAGGTTCAGTATCAATGGTAAGAGTGCCAATCTTGATGTTGTGGATGACCCTACAAAAATTCGCCTTACCGTAAGAAAAAAAGATGCAGATACAAATTCTAATGTTCCGCAAGGCGACGCAACATTAGAAGGGGCTCAGTACCGTATAACCTATACGAATAACGATGAAAAAATTGAAAACATCGTAACAACGAACAAATCAGGACAGGCAGTACTCAGAAACATTCCCATCGGCGTTTTAGTAACCGTCGAGGAAATCGGCGTTCCACTGGGTTATAAGTTAGACAGCAAAGTTCATACATACATCACAACAACCGATACCAAAGAACTGGAATATGATTTAATTCCAGAAGATTTTACCGAAGAAGTCATGAAAGGCCAGATTGCGCTGCATAAGCAGTACGAAACGCTTGATGAACCTGCCGATGAGCAGGGCGCGGAGTTTGACGTATACCTCAAATCTGCGGGCAGCTTCGATGCAGCCAAAGAAACCGAGCGCGACCATATCACCACCGGCGCGGATGGCATGGCAACCACAAAGGATTTACCTTACGGCACATACGTCGTGCATCAAACAAAGGGCGGCAACGGTCGTCAGCTTGTAGCCGATTTTGATGTTTCAATCTCCGAGGATGGCAAGGTTTACAGCTATGATCTTGTCAACATCCAGAAAAATGCACAGCTCAAAATCGTAAAGACTTCCGAAGACGGCGTAATCGAAGGCATTCACTTCCGCGTGACGCGCCTTGAGGATAACTATTCCGCAGAGTATGTAACGAATGCCGCAGGCGAAATCCTTACGGAAACACTTCCGATTTACGCGGACAAAGACGGCGCGACCAAGTATCAGTACCGCGTAGAAGAACTCGATACAGAGAAAACCTACGGCTATCAGCTTCCTGACCCGCAGATCGTGGAGCTCAGTGAGGGCGAAATTGCTTCTGTAAGCTTCCATAATGTGCCGATTGAAATCGGCACGAAGGCCACCGTTGAGGGAGAAAAAGAAGTCGATCCGCTCGATAAAGTTACGCTGACCGATACGGTATCGTACACCGGTCTTGTTCCCGGTAAAGAGTACCGTGCGACCGGCGTTCTCATGGATAAAGAAACCGGTGAGAAGCTGCGCATCGGCGGCAAGGAAATCACCGCAGAGACTACATTCGTGCCGAAAGCAAAAGATGGCAGCGTCGAAGTTACATTTACCTTTGATGCAACCGATCTGCACGGAAAAGAGATCGTCGTGTTTGAAGATCTGTATCGTGAAAATGTAAAAATCACTTCTCACGTTGATATTACCGACGGAGGCCAGACCGTTAAGGTGAAGCAGCCCGAGATCGGCACCGAAGCAACCGCAGACGGAAAGAAAGAGATCACCGCAGATACGATCACCATCATTGATGTTGTGCGCTATACGAATCTGACACCGGGTAAAGAATACAAGTTTTCCGGCGTACTGATGAATAAGTCCACCGGCAAAGAGTTGCTCATCGGCGGCAAGGACGTCACAGCAGAAACCACCTTTGTGCCGGAAACGGCAGACGGCAGCATTGATGTCACCTTTAAGTTCGACGCACGCGAGCTGACGACTGAAATCGAAGTGGTGGCTTATGAAACGCTGCATCGCGAAAACACCGAGCTTGCCGTACACGCCGACATCGAAGATGAGGGCCAGACGGTGAAGATTCTGCCGCTGCATGGTTCTATTACCACAGTTAAGGTTGATGCAGCAAATTCTCAGCATCGACTTTCCGGCGCGGTATTTGGAATCTATTGCGATGTAAACGGCGATGGACGTTATACCGAAGGTGTAGATACCTTTGTCGGTCGGATGGTGGAGAAAGACACAGGTTTCCATGAATTGGATGGACTGCTTTACGGCAAGTATCTGATCCATGAGGAACAGGCTCCGTCCGGCTACTCACAGGATAAAAACTATTACAGTTTCGAGGTCACAAGAGACGGAGAAAAGGTGCAGTTTGGGGTTAAGCCTGGCATGAATTTCCCGAACAGTGCATTCCCGAAAACCGGCAGCAGTAACTACGGTGTTTATGCAGCGCTGCTCGCTCTTGCAGTTTCCGGCCTTGGCTTGGGTACTGTAATTTTTCGCAAAGTCAAAAAAGAAAGTAAATAAGTAAAACCGGCAATATTGCCGCTTTAGAAAATTTGCCCATGCAGAGTGAAAAGGCGCTGACCGAGAAATTCGGACAGCGCCTTTGTAATGCAGGATGCCGGTCACAACCCCGGCAGGGCAATCCTGTAAATCTAAAAGAAAGGAAAAAATGCAATTTCAGTAAAATCTCGATTTTCAAATCATGTATCTTTCCGGAGAATATTCAAATACGCAGTATAAGAATAGATTTTTGCTTTTCCGGATTTAGCTGTTTGTTCAAGAATCCCCTTTTCGATAAGAATAGACACGACTTTTGATACTGTGTTATACGATACTTTGAGAAAATCAGCTGTTTTCTGAATATCAATAATCGGATTTGATTCCAAGTAGGAGAATACCTTAAAAACACTGGAACGTTGCCGTTTGGTGAGAGTAGCAAACTTCAAAAGATTTGTATCGTGCAATGCTGTAAGCTGGTCGATGGTGTGGATAGCATCCTCTGCTGAATCGGCAAATGCTTGAAGAAAGAATGTGACCCATTGCTCGTAGTCACCTGTGCGTCGTACCTGCGTCATACGGTCATAATACTCAACGCGATTCATTTTGAGGTAATAGGAAATATAGAGTGCCGGTGTTGTTAAAATGCCTTTTTTCATGAGAAAGAGAGTAATAAGAAGCCGACCAACACGCCCATTGCCATCAAGGAAAGGATGTATAGTTTCAAATTGATAATGGATCAAAGCTGCTTGAATCAGAGGGTCAAGAGAATCATCGTTGTTAATATACTTCTCGAGATCGGACATAGCTGTCAACATATCATTGGGGTTTGGCGGAATATAACGTGCATTTTTAATTGTGCTGCCCTGACCGCCAATCCAGTTTTGTGAATACCGAAATTCACCGGGATTCTTTTCCTGTCCACGCACACTTTCCAAAAGAACTGCGTGGGTTTCCTTGATGAGACGGTTACACAGAGGAAGCGTTTTCAAACGTTCCAGTGCAAATTCGGTCGCACGGATATAGTTGACTACATCTGAGACATCTCGGTTTGTATTGTTTTCGATGAGGGGATTAAGAATATCCTCAAGTGTACACTGGGTTCCTTCTATCTGTGAAGAGAGAAGAGCTTCTTTTCTCACATACATAGAAACAAAAAAGTTCATGTTTGGAATACGAGAAGACAAGCCTTCGAGTGTTGCTACTTTTTTGTTTGCATCGATGAGTTTCGTAAGCAGCTCACCCCCCACCTCTATTGGAGGATTGGGCGGAAGAGATGCCGGTCGAAATGATTCATAAGCCATTTCACCGGACAGGTTGCTTACGAGTGTTCCAGCACGATTTGTCATAATCAGTTTTCCTCCGAAGTAATTGAAAATTATGGTTTCTCAGTTAAAATTTCTATACCCCTTGAAAACACTGGCGTTTACAGCGTTTTC
>ENA-OYYQ01000125-OYYQ01000125.1-human-gut-metagenome-genome-assembly--contig:-NODE-125-length-45338-cov-15.159022_pt1 | contig 45338 bp, 41 predicted proteins | sample MGYA00243252_ERZ653455 | MGnify/ENA primary metagenome ERZ653455 (study PRJEB26926, sample SAMN06164940) | human gut metagenome | biome: ENVO:00009003; feature: ENVO:2100002; material: ENVO:00002003...
CGCAGAGCAGGAAAACGCCCATGAAGCAGACGAATGAACGGCTTTGTGCGCTGGCACAGAAAGGCGATGCAACTGCGCTGGACAGCCTGATCGACAACAACAAGTCCTTTATCGGCAAGGTGGCGAATGACCTTTTTCGCAGCATGAATCTGACACAGTCTGGCCTGAACCTTGACACGGATGATCTGAAACAGGCGGGCAGACTGGGCTTGTGGAAAGCTGTACCAAAGTTCGATGCAGCGTGGGGAATGAAGTTCCTGACCTACGCGGCTCCTGCCATCCGCAACGCCATGATGGACATGGTGCGGGATGCCTTTGCCGCTTTTGAGCAGCGGATGGTGACGGAAGACAAGGACGGCGTCTGCTACCAGCGCGTTTCGCTGGATGAGGATCTGCCGGGAGAAGAGCAGCTGCGGCGTATCGAAGCCATAGCCGACCCCTACGCCATGCAGCCGCAGAGTATTATGGAAGAGCAGGAATCGCGCCGGGAACTGTACGATGGCCTGAAACGGCTGACCCAACGGGAGCAGACCTATCTGCTGTACCGCTATGGCTTCACCGATGGCGAGGAACATCCGCTGATCGGCACGGCGATATACTTTCACCTGACAAAAGGCCGCGCTAAAAAGACCGAGGAACAGGCCATGGATAACCTGTGGTTGGAACTGCCGTGGTGGTTTATATGAATGGGCAGAGAGGAATTGTGTCAAATTGACATAATTCCTCCCGATAAGAGGGATGTGAGCGAAAATGCTGGCAATGTATCTGGCAGTTCTGGATGACCAGAGCGGTGAAGAACAATTTGTAGATGTATACAATACCTACAAGCGGCTGGTCTATCATACCGCTTACAAGATTCTGGGCGATTATGTGCTGCAAGAAGTGTTTTTGTACGTTGCCAAAAATTTTTCTAAAATTCATCGAGAAGACTGTCACGAACTCGCCGCTTATCTCGTTAGTTGTAGTAGAAGCCGTGGATACGATTATGCCTCGCAAGCAGCGAGAAGAACTGCTGGAAGAAATCCCGGACGCACCAGATGGCACCCCGGTGCCGGATGATGCGGCAGTCAGTACTGATAACATCCAACATCTGACAGAACTGATTAGACAGATGAAACCGATGTACTGTGATCTTCTTCGCCTTTTGGCAATGGGCTACACCAACCGGGAGATTGCCGAATCGCTTGGACTGACGGATGAAGTGGTTCGGATGCGGCTTTTCCGTGGAAGAAAACTATTGTGGAAGGAGTTGAACAGCCATGAGTGAGCGGGCAGAAGTTTCTTTTGATGCTGCATTGATGATGGCACTCCGTGCAGATGCACAGAAAGAACTGGATGAGCTGCCAAGTCTGGCCCAGCTTAAGGAACGCTACTCTTTCATATATTTTCTGCAAAGTATGAACAAACAGCGTGCAGCAATCGCCTGGTTTTACGCAGTCATGCTACACGCCGTTTATTATATTTTAACAAGCGTTCTCGCTATAGTCAACGGATATGCGGCTTTTCGCAGCAAGAGAAGTATGAGCACAGTATGGTATCGTTGGCTCGGGGAAGCTCCACGCTTCCATTATGAAAGAGCGGCCTCCCTGAAAGGGAGGCCGCGTGTCATTGTGGATTTACTTTACTGTACATTTGCCAGTTTTCATGCGGCTGTAATGATGATATTCTGCGTGTCCGCGATCCAATCTACCCGCGCGCCCAGATTTTCCGCAACGAAGCGGATGGGCAGCATGGTGCGGTTATTGCGCACAACCGGCGCAACATCGTTCACGACCGGCCGGCCGAAAACAGTCGTTGCCGTAATCGTAGCCTCGCCCACACTATAGATGGTTACCAGACCGTTTTGATCGACCGTAGCAATCGAATCAACGGAAGAAGTCCAGATTCGCCCGCAAAGCAAGTTGTGGTAATAGTTGCAATCCCATCAAAGGTTTCTCTCTGCACAACCGAGTCGTGGAAATCACAGCAGGTAAACACAAGATTTTTGCAGTTCGTCACCTTGTCCGCATCTGTGCTGCCACTGATCGTTACATTGTCCAGTGTCAATCCGTCCACATAATTCATGTTGAACGCCTGTTTACTGCCGATAAACGTCGAATCCTTGATTGTGAAATCGGTTATGTAGCAGTCTTGTGTTCCCTCCGGAACTGTACAGGAAGATGCTATACTGGCTACATTAAATCCGTTGAGCTGTAATGCATACTTGCCGCCGCTGTTTGCCGCATTTGCCTCGTTTACGTTCATTCCTTCAAACAGCACATGCTTAAAGGCTGGAATGTACGCCCGATACGAAACGTTCATCGCTTCCATCATCTGAACTTCCTTCGAGATATCGTAGTTCAGATCAACCAGAACGACTGGTTTATTGGACTTTACCATGAAAACATCGTCGTTCTGATAATAAATATTTTCGATCACACCGCCACGAATATAGTTGGTTTTGAAGCGGTAAGCGCATTCGAGGTCATTGCTCTCCATCGCGTTATTCCGAGAGTAGATATTTTTTACGCCCGCTGTAATCTCCGAACCGATGGTAACACCGCCGTGACCATCCGCCATGCTATTGTTCTGAATAACAATATTGAAGCTGGTACGATTGACACGAATACCGTCCCCATTTCGTCCGGACTTAATTGCAATGCAGTCATCGCCTACGTCAAAAGTGCTGTCTTGAATAACCATATTGCTGGTAGCTTCAGGGTCACAGCCGTCGTTATTATGCAGATGGCTGTTTACATCCACGCCCTGTACCAGAACGGTGTCACAAAGTACCGGATTGATCTCCCACATCGGAGAATTCAGAATGGTGACATCCTCAATCAGCACGTTCTGGCAATTGTACGGCTGCACAAAATTCGGACGCAGGAAGCCATCGTCCGCGCCGCTCCAATCCTCGCTCGCGGATTCGCCGTACTGACGTTCTGCAACCGGCGTATCAATCTGGCCTTGTCCAAACAGCTTGGTGCGGGGATTGTTCTGCGCTTCAATCTTTTTAGTCTCGCCCTCAGGCAGATTATACGTGCGCGAGCTTTTCCACTGATGCCATATCATCGTGCTCGGATCTTTTCCGTCGCCGGTCGTCGCCTGGCCATCCAGCGTACCCTCGCCGGTGAGCGCGATGTTCTTCTTGCCGTATGCGTAAATAAACGGCGAATAGTTCATCAGTTCTACTGACTCAAATCTGGTCAGCGTCAAACCCTTGTCATCTACGTCATCCCCATAGATCTCTTTCATCAGGTCGCCCTGATACAGGCTGGTATCGGTGGTGAATTTCAGCACCGCGCCTTTCTCCACATGCAGGTTGACATTGTCCTCCAAATGGATAGCGGCGGTATAAAACACTTGGCCGTCTGCGGCAGGAACAATTACTGTGCCGCCGCCGGATTCGCTGACATCCTTGATTGCAGCATAGATTGCAGCAGTGTTCTTCTTAGCGAGCTCAGCCTCTGCCGCCGCGTCTTCTGCAGACTTTTTATAGGTTCCCTCAACGATTGGGAATACCTCATGCGGTTCCGCACCGTATTTCTCATCTGTAATGGAAACTTCACGCTTTGCGAAAATCTTGCGCATGTCCTCCACGGTCGATTCCACATGAGCTACAATCCGGTCTGCGTATTCCCATGCCTCCTCTGAGCTGGAAAACACACCCGTATCGTTGAAATCCAGACCTTCCGCTACGGTATAGCTCAACATATCCGGATCTCCGCCGCCGCCAATGGAAGCCCCGCCATCATCTGCCGCTACGGACGGTATGATCATACCGCTGAGCAATATTGCCGCGGAAAGCGCACCCGAAAGTGCTCGCTTCCAAATTTCTCTCCAATGCAGCCGATATTTTTGTTGCATTTCCTATGCCTCCTTATAAATTGCCATAATTTAAAGTGTTGTTGCCAAACGAGTACTCTTTTGGGACTTTAATATATAAAAAATAATCCGCCGATCGAAGCGAATTATGGATCTGTGGTTTCCAATAAATTTTCACCATATTTTCGGTACATGTCCAAACTGCTGCGAAAGATCACGTGGCTTTCAACATATTCCACTTCGCACGGTGGTTTTTGTGATTTCAGAACATAATTGCTCATCAGCTGTGCCGCTCTGTAAGCCTGTTTCTCCGGGTTTTTGTAAATGATATTTTTTACAATACCCAGCTCCATATTTTGGATCGTCTCAGGAAACAGATCGCTCGCGATCACGCGAATTTCATTCTGCTTTCCGAGATCCCGCACTTCATTCGCAAGTAAAATGCTCAATCGTGCGCTTACGCTAAACGCTCCTGCAATTCCAGTTCTGGTGTCCAATTCCTCAAATAACCGTATGCTCAGCTCGCGTTCGTTCTCGTAACCGTATATTTTTAAAACATGCAGCGGAATTGCATTCTGTGCGATATAGTCCTCAAAGCCCTCTACGGTCTGATAATGCGATGGGGTGCTTCTGTTGCCAGCGCAGATCAACACGGTACTGTTCTTGGGCAGCTGACTGGACAGCAATTCGGCAACGATCCGTCCTGTCATTGTATAATCGGCTTGTACGCAGGCGATGCGTTTGCAATTGATCATATCGTCACAGGCGAGAAAAATGGGAATGTTATGCTCATGATAAGTCTGTATCACGCGCGTGCATAGAGAATCAAAGCGTCCAATTGTGATCAGCGCGTCAATTTCTCCCTGATAATTTTTATAACAGGAAAACAACACCTCGCTCTGATCATGCTCCGTGCCTGGGTAATACGGCAATTCTACGATTTCAATATTGTAATCATGCAGTTCGGCCATACAACGGCGAAATCCCTGCCATACGCTCGAATAGAAAAATCTGTTTTTTCCCTCAGGGGCGGGGAAGGCTGCAACGATCCGCAAATTTCCGCGTTTTAAAGCAGAGGCCACTGTGTTGATGCGATATCCATGCTTGAGACACAGATCAATTATTCTTTTTTGCACTTCTTCACCGACGCCTTTTTTTCCATAGATCGCACGATGCACCGTTCCTGTGGAAACCCCTGCTTCGATTGCTATATCTTTGATTGTTACACGTTTTTTCATATGCTTTTTGCTTTCATCTGCCCATCTGAATGAAACGTTTTACAATGTTTTCTACCTGCATTTTAACATTATTTTCCTGACATTGTCAATGCAATTGTATCCAAAAACCTGATTTTTGTAGCATTGCCTATTTGCGATGATGCGGAATTGGTGTTCTTGAATAATAAAATTTCTTTCATGAAAACGTTTAATCGTAAAGAAGTGTTTGAACTTCTTCTGTACTCAGCAATAAAATCGAAAAGGAGAGCTGGTTGTGAATGATTTTTTTATAGAAGAAGTAAACCATGATGGCTATAAGGCATTTCTCATTTGGCTTTCAACTGAAAGCTTAATCGATCATATTAGCTATATAGAAAATTCCATATTAACAGATTCGCAGAAGCAGAGTATTAGAGACGGAACGGATTTGTAAAAGCACAGTTTAACAAGTCATGATAGGAAATGTCGTTGATTTCTATTGACAATCATTCAACTTTTTTGTAAAATGGCTTCAGAGAATACTATTATTGAAAATGCGAAAAGCTGCTTTATGGGAAAGATGATTTTAGACGATCTTCGCAAACGTCTGGAACGTCTGGACGAAGATGCCGACCTGATGATCGACAATGAAGACCGCTACCAGATGGTGATCGTGGGCGGCAGCGCGTTCATTTTGCTGGGCAAGTTGACCCGTGCCACCCATGATATTGATGCCTTGAGTGTTCCGAAAGAACTGTACAGTTTGCTTGGCAAGTACGACATCAACACGGATGTGGAAGCCTATATTGACAACTTTCCCTATAACTATCCCGACCGGTTGCAGCTGCTTCCCTTTGGCGGCACAAAGGTGCAGTTCTACACTCCCAGTCTGGAAGACTTGGTGGTTGCAAAGCTCTGCTCGTTCCGTGATACCGACAAGGCAGACGTGGAGAGCGAAGCGGTACGGAACTCGCTGGACTGGGATTTGCTGGAACATCTTGCAACCGATGAAGATGAGTTGAGAGCCAGCATTTTGAACGACTGGCGGTATTGGGACTTCTATATCCGGTATCAGGCGTATGTGGAGAGGTGGAGACCGTGAGAAAGCTGACATTTGAAGGCTTTTTGAAACAGTATGTAGCAGAGCTTTCCGGCGCACAAACTGCCAGCGTCCACAAACTGGCAGACTGCCTGCGTGAGAACCCACGGCTGAAAGAGCCGCTGTACCTCTATGCGCTGGCCTTTGATAAAGTAAATCTGCTGCTCCGCTATACGAAGGGTAACGATTGCTTTGCGGAATATGAGCAGCTTTCCAATTGCTACTCGCTGGCGCAAATGCTGCTGCTTCTGGAAAAGCAGTCACCTGAACTGCCAGAAGGTTATCGGAAGGTCTGGCGTAGCTATTGTTCGGTGCGGGATGCCGTCCTTGCAGACAATGATACAAAAGAGCTGATCCATCGCCGGGTATTGGAACTTCAGCAAAAAAAGAAATTGACGAATTATCGTATCTACACAGATTTGAGGCTGAATCCGGGCAACGTGAACGCATGGCTCAAACACAACGATTCCAGCAAAATGAGCCTCGACTGTGCGCGCCAGATCTACAAGTACGCAAAAAGCTACCCGTCTGTTCGATAAGAAAAAGGAAGTGAGTCTATGACCGCCGTAATTTACGCCCGCTATTCATCGGACAACCAGCGTGAGGAATCCATTGAAGGCCAGATTCGGGAATGCACTGCTTATGCGGAAAAGAACGGCGTCACGGTCATCAAGCACTATATTGACCGTGCGCTCTCCGCCAAAACCGACAACCGCCCGGACTTCCAGCAGATGATCAAAGACAGCGAAAAGCGGCTGTTTGACATCGTGTTGGTCTGGAAACTCGACCGCTTTGCCCGCAACCGCTTTGATTCAGCACACTACGAATACCTGCTGGAACGCAACCATGTCAAGCTGGTATCTGCCACCGAGCCAATCTCGGAAGGGCCTGCCGGAATCATGGTCAAGAGTATGCTGACTGGCATGGCCGAATACTACTCGGCAGAGCTGTCTGAAAAGGTCGTACGCGGCATGACCGAGAATGTTCTGAAGGGCAAGTACAACGGCGGCACCGTTCCCATCGGCTTCAAGGTGGACGAGGAGAAGTTCTTCCAGATTGACCCGCTGAAAGCTCCCTTTGTGGTCGAGGCGTTCCAAAAATACGACGATGGTGCGAGCATGAAGGAAATCATGAACTGGCTGAACGACAGTGGTGTGACTACCAACCGCAACCAGAAGTTTACCTACAATAGCGTCTGGAAGCTGCTGTCAAACCGTCGGTACATCGGAGAAAATCACTTCAAGGACATCGTAATGCCGGACAGCATCCCCGCCATCGTGGACAAGAAACTGTTCGATTGCGTACAGGCGAAAATCGAGAAGAACCGTCGCGCCCCAGCCCACCACAAAGCTGAGGACGATTATCTGCTGACCACCAAATTGTTCTGCGGAATGTGCGGAGCGATGATGTTCGGCGAGTGCGGTACGGGTCGGAATAAGGTGGTACACCATTATTATAAGTGTGCCAACGCCAAGCGCGCCAAGACCTGCAAGAAAAAGACCGTCCGCAAGGAGTGGCTGGAAGATCTGGTCGTGGCTGAAACCATGAAGCTGATTCAGGACGATGCCGTGATCAATGCCATCGTTGCCGAGGTGCTGGAACTGCAAGAGCAGGAGAACACCACCCTGCCCCTGCTGGAAAAGCAGATGCGCGAGGTGGAGAGCGGCATCGAGAATATGCTGAACGCCATCCAAGCGGGTGTATTGACAAACTCCACCAAGGCACGTCTGGAAAAGCTGGAAGCCCAGCAGAAAGAACTTGAGGTTCGGATTGCCGAGGAGAAAATCGCTCGGCCAAGGTTAAGCGAAAATCAGATTCGTTTCTGGCTGACCCGGCTCCGCAAGCTGGACATGAGGGTGAAAAGCCATCGGGAAACGCTCATCGACACCTTCGTGAATGCTGTTTATCTCTATGATGAAAAAGTTTTGATTACGTTCAACTACAAAGACGGCACAAAAACCATCACTTTCGATGAAATCGCCGCCAAAGATGCCCCAGAGGGCAATGGTTCGGATTTGGTTGACTTCGCTCCACCAACATAAAAGCCACCTGAAAACTTACGTTTTTCAGGTGGCTTTTGCTATATCTGCTATACCTGCTATTCTGTTACGCCAGATCCGGCAGGATATCCGACCACAGAGCCTGCTCCTGCCGCAAGGCATCAAAGCAGCAGTCCAGATATATTTTGTTGACCGCGGCAAAAATGGTGCTGCGCAGCAGCAGACGCTCGTCGTTGAGCGTGGCCTCCGGCTGGGCTGTCTTGCCGCCGAACACCACGGAAAGACTAGTCTCTAACTCCTCGCAGAAGATATCGTAGGCTGTCCCGGCGGAGCAGTGCTCCCGCTGCATTTTGAACAGAGTGTCGATGTTTTCGATCGAGAGCACGGTCTTGGAGACTGCAATGTACATCAGGGATGCGATCTGATCCCGGGTGTATTTTTTGCGGATGGGGTGATCCACCACCCCTTTTTTGACATAATTGCTTACCATGGACGGGGTCAGTTCTACCCCGCAGAAGCTGCGGAAGTAGCCGTTGACGAACTGCACCGTCTGGTCCAGATACAGCCCTACCGAGGGAAGATCGTTGTACCGGGGCAGGGCAAAGCCCGCAGCACACGCCGCAACGCGGAGTTTGGTTTCAGCTTTCATAGTATCTTGTTCCGTTCATGCTCCTGCACTTTTTGCAAGCAGGAACGTTGTTTTTGTGCAAAGGCAGAGCAATTGCTTTCCGCAAAAGTACTTCTGCCTGTGAAATAGTATACCGCATTTTGGAAAATTGGTCAACGGGCAATGAAAACTTTGTAAAAGAATTTGAGAAAACAGTTGACAGGGTTTTGAAAAACTGATATGATGGTCACGGACAAAGGAATGACTGCGGCGTGCGCCGCTTGAAAATGGAGAAAAATATGAAAAGCAAAATCGTTGTAGATTCCTCTGCAAATGTGTACGAGCTCCCCGATGTGGGTTTTGCCTGCGTGCCGCTGAAGATCCTGACCGACGAGCAGGAGTATGTGGACACCGCAGAGGTGGATGCCCCCGCGCTGGCTCAGATGATGCGCACCTATAAGGGCCGCACCAGCACCTCCTGCCCCAACATCTCGGACTGGATGGCTGCCTACGAGGGCGCAGACGAGGTGTATGTTGTAACCATTACCGGTACGCTGTCCGGTGCCTATAACGCTGCACTGCTGGCGGGCGAGGAGTACGAGCAGAGCCACGAGGGCGCGCGGGTCTTTGTGCTGGACAGCCTGTCTACTGGTGCGGAGTCCCGGCTGCTGGTGGAGCGTCTGGCGGCGCTGATCAAGGCAGGCAAGCCCTTTGATACCGTATGTGAGGAGATCCGGGCGTACCATGAGCACACCCATCTGCTGTTTGCGCTGGAATCTCTGGCAAACCTTGCCCGCAATGGCCGCGTGAAGCCCGCTGTGGCTGCTGTGGCGCGGATGCTGGGTATCCGGGTTATCGGGCAGGCCAGCGATGCCGGTGATCTGGAGGTTCTTTGCAAGACCCGCGGCGAGCACGGCGCACTGGAGCGCATGGTGCTGGAAATGAAGGCGCACGGCCTGACCAACGGCCGGGTGCACATCGACCACTGCTGCAATGCTGCCGCTGCGGAGCGGCTGAAGCACATGGTCCATGCGGTGTTCCCGGAGGCCAAGGTGGAGGTAGGCAGCTGCGGCGCGCTGTGCAGCTACTACGCGGAGTACGGCGGCCTGATGGTGGGCTACGAGGATAACGAAGCACCCACCGTCTGAGCGGAAAATATGATACTATGATTTCGATTCACCGGGGCATCTGCGGACGCTCCGGTGAACTTTTTTATAAGGAATAAAGGCGGCCGGCACGCCGGTGTACCCGACACCAAAAGCTTGCAAAGGGGGAAAAACCGCGTTATACTTAACCGTATTAGAAACACGGAAAGGGGAGATGGTATGCTGTTCCGATTGCCGATCGTCAAATTTTTCAACCGCATCCTCAACCGCATCACGGTTACGGTGGTGCTGGTGGCGCTGCAGCTTGCATGGCTGGCGTGGGTGTTTTTTGCCCTCACCACCGGCACGGCGCGGGTGTGGGTCACCGGGGTGCTCAACGGGTTAAGCCTGCTGATCATTCTGTATCTGGTGCGCAAGGATGAAAACAGCGCCTATAAGGTGGGTTGGATCGCCCTCATCGGGCTGTTGCCGCTGCTGGGCGGGGCACTGTATCTGGCCTTTGGCAACAAGCGGCCCTCCCGCCGTCTGCGCAGCAAAATGCAGGCGGTGGAGCAGGCGCACCGGGCAGACCGCGCCCAGCAGCCCGGACAGACCGCCGGGCTGTGCGATGAAAACCGGGGCGTGAGCCGCTACCTGACCCAATACGGCTGCTATCCTGCATGGAAGAACACCACCGCCCGGTATTTTTCCTGCGGTGAGGCCATGTACCCGGCATTGCTGGCCGACCTTGAAAAGGCAGAGAAGAGCATCTTTCTGGAGTTTTTTATCATCAGTCAGGGCAAGATGTGGCAGGGCGTGGAGGACATTCTGCGGCGCAAAGCGGCGCAGGGGGTGGACGTGCGGCTGATCTACGATGACTTCGGCAGCCTGCTGGGTCTGCCCAAGGACTTTGTGGTGCGCATGGAGCGGGCGCATATCCGCTGCATCCCCTTTAACCCGGTGGTGCCGCTGCTCTCGCTGGTGATGAACCACCGCGACCACCGCAAGATCGTGGTGATAGACGGCAAAGTAGCCTACACCGGCGGCATCAATCTGGCAGACGAATATATCAACGCGATCACCCGCTTCGGCTACTGGAAGGACGCGGGCCTGCGCATCGAGGGCACTGCGGTGTGGAACTTTACCGTAATGTTTCTGGATTTCTGGAACGCCTTCCGGCCCTTTGAGCAGGATTACAGCGCCTTCCGTCCGCAGCTTGCGGTGCTGCCCGCCAGCGATGGAGTAGTACAGCCCTACGCAGACAGCCCGCTGGACGAAGAGCCGGTGGCAGAAACGGTCTATCTGGATATTCTGGCACAAGCACAGCAGTACGTTTATTTTTATACGCCCTATCTCGCCATCGGCGAGGAGATGCTGGACGCGCTGCGCAACGCCGCCAAGCGCGGGGTGGATGTGCGGCTGGTGCTGCCGGGCATCCCGGACAAAAAGCTGGTGTTCCGGCTGAGCCGCTCGTACTATCTGCCCCTGCTGCGGGCGGGGGTGCGTATCTACGAGTACACCCCGGGCTTTCTCCACGCCAAGTGCTGCGTCAGCGATGACCGCGCGGCGGTGGTGGGCAGCATCAATATGGACTACCGCAGTATGTTTCTGCACTTCGAGTGCGGGGTGCTGCTGCTGCAAAACAGCCAGGTGCTGACCCTGCGGGACGATGTGCGCCGCACCCTGCCCCAGTGCCGGGAGGTGCAGTGCGCGGACTGCCGCACCGGTCTGGTGGGTACGGTGCTGGACAGCGTGCTGCGGCTGTTAAGCCCGCTGATGTAAACATTTGCTCATAAAACCCGCGCGGCGGGGTACACTAGCTCCAAAGCCTGCGTCTGCAATGCAGGCACGGAAAGGGAGCGTATGTGACGATATGAAACAGGCATCGCGTTGGTTTTTGTGCTGCACGCTGGCGGCAGCACTGACATTGACCGGCTGTGGCGGGGGAAACTCCGGCAGCAGCTCCGGTTCTGTGAGCGGCAGCACCTCTGTGGGCAGCAGCGCGGCGCAAAGCGCGGCGTGGCGCACCGGGCTGGGGGTCCTGACCGAGACGACCGGCACAGACCGTGCGGGCAACATCCACACCGTAGCGGCTGCCGTGCTGCTGGATGCAGACGGCAAGCTGGCCGGGGTAACACTGGACGAGTTGGAGCTTTCAGTCAGTGCGGACAGCACCGGCAAGGTGACCACCCCCACCGACACCCGCACCAAGCGCCAGAAAGGGAAAGACTACCCACTGGCAGAGGTGTCCGGTCTGAAAAAGGGCTGGGCAGAGCAGGCAGATGCCTTTGGCAGCTGGCTTGAGGGCAAGACTCCGGACGAAGTGAAGAAGCTGAAAACGGATGCGGACGGCAAGCCCACGGAGGCAGACCTTCTCTCCGGCTGCACCATCGCGGTGGACCGTTACCGGGATGCTGTTGTCCGCGCCTGCGAGAATGCACAGGTGCTGGGTGCTGCCCGGGGCGATACGGTCAAACTGGGTGTAGAGGTGGCCGAAATGCCACAGGGGCTTGCGGGCACAGACGACAAGGACGCGCAGGTGCAGGCTAAGATCACGCTGGCGGTGGTGACCATGGACGAGAACGCCCGGGTGACCAGCGCCATCGGCGATATGACCGAGCCGGAGCTTTCCGTCAGCGCGGATGGTACTGTGTCTGCCCCGCGGGAGCCGGTGTACACCAAAAACGAGCTGGGCGACCGTTACGGAATGCGCAGCGCAAGCGCGTTAGGCAAGGAATGGTACGAGCACAGCGCAGGCTGGTGCGGCTATCTGAAGGGCAAAAACGCCGTGGAGATCGGCAAGCTCTCCACAGACGGTACGGACGCCGACCTGAAGGCGCTGTGCACCATCTCGGTCACCGACCTGCAAAAGGCGGTGCTGAAGGCCATGGCGGATCAGTAATCATAAAAACAGGATGTCCCTCTGCACAAAAAGTGCGGGGGGATTTTTTATGGATACCCCCTCAGGCGCAAAGCCGGAAGGGGTATGTGCACACTTTCCCACAAAAAGCGGGCTTACAGGCGGGGCAAAGCAGTGCATTGTGCAAAAAATAAAGGTTTCCTCTTGCAAAACGGCGGCAAACGCGCTATTCTATAGCTACAGTTTACCACTTTAGCATGGTAAAATGGTAAATCGAGAGGGAAGCGGGACGCAGAACGTCCCCCATGGGAGGAAAAAGATATGAAACTCAAGCGTATTGCAAGTGCATTTCTGGCCGGTGCTCTGGCATTGAGCCTTGCAGCCTGTGGCGGCAGTGCATCCACCTCTGCTGCGGCATCTGCTTCTGGCAGCGCAGCCGGTTCGGCTTCTGCTGCAGCGGGCAGCGATCTGGATTACATCAAGGGCAAGGGCAAAATGGTCATCGGCTACACCGTGTACGAGCCCATGAACTACACCGACGTCGACGGCAACTTTACCGGCTTTGATACCGAACTTGCCACTGCGGTGTGTGCAAAGCTGGGCGTAGAGCCGGAGTTCGTAGAGATCAACTGGGACACCAAGGTGGTGGAGCTGGACGCCAAGAGCATCGACTGCATCTGGAACGGCATGACCCTGACCGAGGATATCATGGCCAACACCGCCACCACCAAGGCTTACGCCAAGAACGCACAGGTCGTGGTGGTAAAGGAGGGCACAGCCTATACCTCCACCGCCGACCTTGCCGGTAAGACCGTGGTGGCCGAGGCTGGTTCTGCCGGCGAAGCCGCCATTCAGGGCGATGAGAACCTTGCAAAGGCTGACTACATTTCCAAGAGCGTGCAGACCGACTGCCTGATGGAAGTAGCTGCCGGTACGGCAGATGCCGCTGTGCTGGATCTGACCCTTGCCAACGCCATGATCGGGGAGGGCACCGACTACGCCGGTCTGAAGATCGTGGACGAGCTGAACGCCGAGGAGTACGGCGTGGCCTTCCGCAAGGGCAGTGATGCCGCCGCCGCAGTGGACGCCGCCTTTGACGCGTTGAAGGCCGACGGCACCATGCAGGCACTGGCCGAGAAGTACGAGCTGGCGCTGGCCGACTGAGCCGGGCGTAAAACAAAACGATAGATGGGTGTGTTTTTGTGTCTGTGATCCTTGGGCGCCTTTCTGGCGCGTTCCTGCTCAACTGTGAGTTGTTTGCCCTTACGCTGCTGTTTGCGCTGCCGCTGGGGCTGGTGGTGGCCTTTGGCTCCATGAGCCGGTGCAGGCTGCTGTCCGGTGCGGTAAAGACCTTTGTCTGGGTCATCCGCGGTACGCCGCTGATGCTGCAGATCATCGTCATTTATCTGGGCCCCGGTCTGCTGGGCATGAATAATCCGTGGCCCTCCGGTTCCGGCGGGCGCATGGTGGCGGCGGTGGTGGCCTTTGCCATCAACTACGCCTGCTATTTTTCCGAGATCTACCGCGGCGGCATTGAGGCGGTGCCTAAGGGGCAGACCGAGGCCGGGCAGGTGCTGGGCATGACACGCACGCAGATCTTTTTCAAGGTCACTCTACTACAGGTGGTCAAGCGCATCCTGCCGCCCATGGGCAACGAGATCATCACCCTTGTCAAGGACACCTCACTGGCGAATACCATCGCCAACAAGGAGATCATCATGATGGCCAAGGAGTACAGCGCAAAGGGCTTGATCTGGCCGCTGTTCTCCACGGCGCTGTTCTTCCTTGTGTTCGTAGGCGCGCTCACCCTGTTGTTCAACTGGGCTGAAAAGAAATTGGATTATTTCCGTTGCTGAGGAGGTTTTTAAGAATATGGCATTACTGGAAGCCTCCGGCATTGGCAAAAATTTCGGAGATACAAAGGTCTTAAAGGACATTTCCCTTACCTTAGAGCAGGGCGAGGCGCTGGCCATCATCGGCTCGTCCGGCTCCGGCAAGACCACCCTGCTGCGCTGCCTGAACTTTCTGGAGCGGCCGGACACCGGCTGCATCCGGGTGAACGGCGAGACCATGTGGGACGCCGCCGACCCCGCCACCCAGCGGGAAAGCGAGATCCGCAAAAAGCGGCTGCACTTCGGGCTGGTGTTCCAGAACTTTAACCTCTTCCCGCAGTATACGGCGCTGCAGAACGTGATGCTGGCAGGGGAGCTGCTGGCAAAGGAGCGCCCGGACTACCGCGCCAACAAAAAGGCGGTGCACGCCCAGCTGGAACAGCAGGCGCGGGAACTGCTGGCGCAGATGGGGCTTTCGGAGCGGGCAGACCACTACCCGCACCAGCTTTCCGGCGGGCAGCAGCAGCGGGTGGCCATTGCCCGGGCGCTGGCGCTGCACCCGGACATCCTCTGCTTCGACGAGCCCACCAGCGCCCTTGACCCGGAACTGACCGGCGAGGTGCTGCGGGTGCTGCGGGAGCTGGCCGACCGCAAGACCACCATGATCATCGTGACCCACGAGATGCACTTTGCCCGGGATGTGGCCGACCGCATCCTGTTTATGGACGGCGGCGTGGTGGTGGAAGAAGGCCCTGCAAAGCAGCTGATTGACCACCCGCGGGAACAGCGCACCAAACAGTTTCTGGCACACTACGCGGAATGAGCAAAATCACCAATTCTTTGGGCAAAAAAATGGAAATGTTGATGCAAACCAAGTCTTGTAAAATCGGCGCTGCTCCGCTATAATACCACTCATGAATCCTTACAACGTCCTGCCGCTTTTCCGGCAGGGCGTTTTTCACGGCAAAAATGCGAACATCCATCTTTTTTGTGTGGGCAGGAGGTATATTTCCATGACCAAAGATATGACGCAGGGCAGTCCGCTGAAGCTGCTGCTTGCCTTTGCTGTGCCGCTGATGCTGGGCAGCCTGTTCCAGCAGTTCTACAATCTGGCCGATACCATCATCGTGGGGCGGTTCGTGGGCGTGGAAGCACTGGCGGCGGTAGGCAGTGTGGGCGGTTTGAACTATCTGGTGCTGGGCTTTGTCAACGGCATTGCCTGTGGCTTTTCCATCCCCATCTCATGGACCTTCGGCGCCCACGACCACCACGAGATGCGCCGCTACACCGCCAATACCGTGTGGCTGTCCATCGCTTTTGCCACGGTGCTCACCATCGTTACGGTGGCAATGACCCATCTTGTGCTGGTGTGGACGAACACCCCGGCTGACATCATCGACCTTGCGGATATCTATATCCGCACCATTTTTGCAGGCATCCCCTTCACCCTGCTTTATAATGTGACCAGCGCCCTGATGCGTGCACTGGGCGACAGCAAGCGCCCGCTGTATTTCCTGCTGGTGGCCAGCGTGCTGAACATCGGGCTGGACCTTGCCTGCATCATCCTGTTCAACATGGGCGTGTTCGGCGCGGCTTTTGCCACCGTGTTCAGTCAGGCTGTGGCAGGCATCGGCAGCCTTATTTACATCATGCGCCACTACCCGGAACTGCGCTGGAATAAGGAAGAAGGGCGCATCAGCGCTCCGCACTGCGCAAAGCTTTGCGCCATGGGCCTCCCCATGGGTCTGCAGTGCAGTATTACTGCCATCGGCAGCGTGGTGCTGCAGGGCGCGGTGAACGGTCTGGGCAGCGATATCGTAGCCGCGCAGACCGCCGGCGGCAAGGCTGCGCAGTTCCTCAGCGTGCCGCTGGAGAGCATCGGCACCGCCATGACCACCTACACCAGCCAGAATATGGGCGCGAAGGATCTGGGCCGCGTGAACCGCGGCGTGAACACCGCACTGGGCATCGGCTGCGTGTACAGCGTGGCCTCCTTCCTCATCCTGCGCGTGCTGGACAAGCCCCTGATCGGCCTGTTTTTGGACGCAGGCGAGACCGCCATTATGGCCAATGCGCAGGACTTCATCTTCTGGAACAGTGTGTTCTACATCCCGCTGGCAGTGCTTATCATCTACCGCTACACCATTCAGGGTCTGGGGCACTCCGGCCTTGCCATGTTTGCCGGTGTGGCTGAGATGATCGCCCGCGCCATGGTGGGCTTCTGGTTCGTGCCGCTGTGGGGCTACTTTGCCGCCTGCATCGCAAGCCCGGTGGCATGGCTCTTTGCCTGCTTCTTCCTGATCCCGGCCTATTTTGTGGTGTTCCGCAGACTGCAAAAGGAAAAGCAGCAGGAAGCCGCCGCAAAGGTGCAGTAAGGGTTCATAAAAAATGCTTTTTCTTTTCGCCCTTTCATGCTATAATAAAAATTAAATACGGCTTTTGCCGTAACAGGGCAGGGGTTATAAGTCTTTGAAAAGCTGGTTTGCTTAATGGCTTCCCCCCCAAGGGGTGAAGGCTAAGGGGACGGCTGTTTTCGGGATGAATAGCCGCACTGCCGGGGCAATGCCCGCAATTGCGGCGGGCGGGAAAATACAAAAAGAGAGGCGAATCGAGATGTTGGATATGATCAAATGCAGCACTGGCGGTGCGTACTATGCGCGCGGAGAGTGGGTGCCCGCAGATGGCAATGCACCCGCAGCACTGGCAGCAAAGGGCTTTGATGCCGCTGCCGTTGCCGCGGCTAAGACCGGTACCATGGCCTACAATATTATGCAGGCACACAACACCAGCGGCGATGCCGAGAACCTGAAGATCAAGTTTGATGCCATGGCAAGCCATGACATCACCTTTGTGGGCATCATCCAGACCGCCCGTGCTTCCGGGCTGGAAAAGTTTCCCATTCCTTATGTGCTTACCAACTGCCACAACAGCCTGTGCGCTGTGGGCGGCACCATCAACGAGGACGACCACCGCTTTGGCCTGTCCGCTGCCAAAAAGTACGGCGGTATCTTTGTGCCCCCGCACATGGCAGTCATCCACCAGTATATGCGCGAGCGCTTTGCCGGCTGCGGCAAAATGATCCTTGGCTCGGACTCCCACACACGCTACGGCGCACTGGGCACCATGGCTATCGGTGAAGGCGGCGGCGAACTGGCAAAGCAGCTGCTGGGCCGCACCTATGATGTTGCCCGCCCGGGCGTGGTGGCCATCTACCTGACCGGCAGTCTGCCGGCGGGCTGCGGCCCCCACGATGTAGCCATTGCCCTTGTGGGCAAGCTGTTCAAGAGCGGCTACGTCAAAAACAAGGTCATGGAGTTCGTGGGCCCCGGCATTGCCTCCCTGCGGCAGGATACCCGCAACGCCATTGATGCCATGACCACCGAGACCACCTGTCTGTCCTCCATCTGGGAGACCGACGAAGTCACTCAGCGTTTTCTGGCAGTGCATGGCCGTGCAGCAGACTATAAAAAGCTGACACCGGCTGACCTTGCCTACTACGATGGCGTGGTGGAGGTGGATCTTTCTGCCATCCGTCCCATGATCGCCCTGCCCATGCACCCCTCCAATGCCTTTACCATTGAGGAGCTGAACGCAAACCTGGAGGACATCCTCCACGCCTGCGAACAGGATGTGCAGAAGCTGATCGGCCGCAAGGACGTGCAGCTGGATCTGTGCAGCAAGATCGAAAACGGCAAGCTGCGTGTGGATCAGGGCGTCATTGCAGGCTGCGCAGGCGGTCTGTACGACAGCATCTACGAGGCTGCTTCCATCCTCAAGGGTCATACCGGCGGCTGCGGCGACTACGCCCTGAGCGTTTACCCCGGCAGCCAGCCCATCATGATGGAACTGGTGCGCACCGGCGTCATCGGCGAGTTGATGGCCAGCGGTGCTACCATCCGCACCGCCTTCTGCGGCCCCTGCTTCGGCGCAGGCGATGTGCCCGCCAACGGCGCACTGTCCATCCGTCACACCACCCGCAACTTCCCCAGCCGCGAGGGCTCCAAGCCCGGCAGCGGCCAGCTGGCCGGTGTGGCACTGATGGATGCCCGCAGCATTGCAGCCACCACCGCAAACGGCGGCATTCTGACCCCCGCCACCGACATTGATTATGATCCCACCGTGCCGGAGTACCAGTACGATGCTTCCAGCTACGACACCCGCGTGTATCAGGGCTTTGGCAAGGGCGATTACGATGCCCTGCTCAAATTTGGCCCCAACATCAAGGACTGGCCGGAGATCGCACCGCTGGGCGACAATCTGCTGCTGAAGGTGGCTTCTTATATCACAGACCCCGTCACCACCACCGATGAGCTGATCCCCTCCGGTGAGACGTCCTCTTACCGTTCCAACCCCTTGGGTCTGGCTGAGTTCACCCTCAGCCGCAAGGACCCGGAGTATGTGGGCCGCGCCAAGGCTGTGCAGGCCGAAGAAAACGCCCGCCGCGCCGGTGCAGGGGACGCTGCTCTGCTGGCAAAGGTGAACGCCGTGCCCGGCTGCGAGAAGCTGAGCTGGAACGATATCCAGATCGCCTCTACCATCTTTGCGGTCAAGCCCGGCGACGGCTCTGCCCGTGAGCAGGCCGCCAGCTGCCAGCGTGTGCTGGGTGCCGGTGCCAATATCGTTACCGAGTACGCTACTAAGCGTTACCGCTCCAACCTGATCAACTGGGGCATGCTGCCCCTGCAGCTGGCAGGTGCCACCCCCTTTGGTCTGGGGGATTATGTGCTCATCCCCAATGTGCGGGAGGCACTCAAGGGCGACCTGCAGAACATCAAGGCCTATGTTCTGGGCGATACCGTCAAGGAGTTTGAGCTGTACATGGCTCCGCTCACCACCGACGAGCGCCAGATCCTGGCCGACGGCTGCCTGATCAATTTCTATAAGCACTAAGGAAGTAACCCGCTATGTCCTGTGACCTGCATATCCATTCCACCTGCTCCGACGGTGCTGTGCCCATTGAGTGGCTGGCACCCATCGCCGCCCGCACCGGGCTGCACGCCATCGCCCTTTCGGACCACGACACCCTGCTCAGCGCCCAGTACGCCTATGCCCACACCGGGCAGGACGGGGTAGAGCTGATCCCCGCCGTGGAGCTGACCGGCTACGACTTTGAGCGCCAGCACCGGGTGCATCTGCTGTGCTACTACCCGGACATTGACTGCCCGGCGCTGCGCGAGCATTGCGCCATCATGAAGGAGCGCCGCAACGCCTGCGCTTTGCAGAGCGCAAAGGAGCTGGAGCAGCTGTACCCGCAGTTTACCACCGACCTTGCATGGGAGACCACTAAGGCCAGCGGGGTGCTGTTCAAAAGCGGGCTGATGCAGGCACTGGAACTGCTGGGTCTGACCGATGGCAGCATCTACGGCGAGACCTACCACAAGCTGTTCGGGTGGAACCCCCGGGGTATCGTGCTGCATTCGCCGGAGTATCTGCCGGTGCGGCAGGTGCTGGCTACCGCCAAGGCAAGCGGCGGCGCGGTGGCGTTTGCCCACCCCACGGTGTATAAAAGTATGCCCCTGCTGCGCGAACTGGCGGCAGAGGGCGCAGTGGACGGCATAGAGGTGTACCACCCCAGCAACAGCCCGGAGGACAGCGCCGAGTGCCTTGCCCTGTGCAAACAGTACGGCCTTGTGGCTACTGCGGGCACGGACTTCCATGGCCGCAACCACAAGCACCCCCACCCCATCGGCACCTGCACCGCACCAGACGAAGCCGCAGCGCAGCTGCGCGCCATCGCCGAAAAACGTAAAAGAGAGAGGACGTAAAGACCATGAGCAAGGAATTTTCTTTCCCGAACAAGGGTACCTGCTCCAAGCAGACCAACTTTGTGCTGAACGATGACCACACCATTTCTTCCATCGAGGTCATCGGCGGCTGCAACGGCAACCTGAAGGGCATCTGCCAGCTGCTTACCGGCATGAAGGCAGAGGATGCCATTGCCCGTCTGGACGGCACGCTGTGCGGCTTCCGCAGCACCAGCTGCCCGGACCAGATTGCAAAGAACCTGAAAAAGGCTCTGGAAGAGATGAACTAAAATCCACCGGAGAGCCGCTGCACAGAACCTTGTGTGGCGGCTCTCTTTTTGCGCGGAGACGATTTTGAATGCCCGCCGCTATGCTCTGGGCATGAGTAGCGGAAAATTATTTTAAATTAGTGCAATGCCGGGCAGCCTGCGGGCTGCCCGGCATTGCACTTTTGAGGGAGCGTTTTAAATGATTTTGTGCTGCGCTTTATGTCACAATTTGTACGCAATTCCAGCAAATAAGGGCGGATGTAAAAAATCTATACACCGGGCGGGGTTTGTTTGTTGTTCCGGTTCACTTTGCGGGGTATACTGTTGCCATAGAGAACAGCACGATGAAGGCTGTGAAACGAAAATATGGAAGCAGGGAGGCTTTTTTATGTACTATTCCAGTGGCAACTACGAAGCTTTTGCAACCCCCAAAAAGCCGGAGGGTGTGGATCATAAATCCGCTTATATCATCGGCTCCGGTCTGGCAGCTCTGACCGCTGCCTGCTATCTGGTGCGCGATGGCCAGATGAAGGGCGAGCACGTCCATGTGTTTGAAAAGAACGCACTGGCCGGCGGTGCCTGCGATGGCTACAAGTACGATATCGGCTATGTGATGCGCGGCGGCCGCGAGATGGATAACCACTTCGAAGTTATGTGGGATCTGCTGCACTCCATCCCGTCTCTGGAGACCGAGGGTGCCAGCGTGCTGGACGAGTATTACTGGCTGAACAAGGAGGACCCCAACTTCTCCCTGTGCCGTGCCACCGTCAACCGCGGCGAGGATGCCCACACCGATGGCAAGTTCGGCCTGTCCGATAAGGGCGCCATGGAGATCATGAAGCTGTTCTTTACCCCGGACGAGCAGCTGCAGGATAAAAAGATCACCGATTTCTTCGATGACGAGGTGCTCAACTCCAACTTCTGGATGTACTGGCGCACCATGTTCGCCTTCGAGAACTGGCACAGCGCACTGGAGATGAAGCTGTACCTCAAGCGCTATATCCACCACATCGGCGGTCTGCCGGACTTTACCGCCCTGCGCTTTACCCGCTATAATCAGTACGAGTCCATCATCCTGCCCATGGTGCGCTATCTGGAAGGCTTTGGCGTGCAGTTCCACTACAACACCAAGGTCACGGATGTGAAGTTCGACATCCAGAAGGGCCGCAAGCTGGCAAGCTCCGTCACCGTGGAGCACGAGGGCGAGACCACCAACATCGACCTGACCGAGAACGATCTGCTGTTCATCACCAACGGCGGCTGTGTGGAAAGCTGCACCGTGGGTGCACAGGATAAGGCCACCGGCTTTGATCCCACCATCCAGCCCGGCAACGGCTGGGATCTGTGGAAGAAGATCGCCGCACAGGATCCCTCCTTCGGTCACCCGGAAAAGTTCTGCTCCGAGCCGGAACTGAGCAACTGGGAGAGCGCCACCATCACCACGCTGGACGACAAGATCCCTCAGTATATCCGCAAGATCTGCAAGCGCGACCCCTTCAGCGGCCATACCGTCACCGGTGGCATCGTCACCGTCAAGGACTCCAGCTGGCTGCTCAGCTGGACGCTGAACCGTCAGCAGCAGTTCAAGGATCAGCCCAAGAACCAGCTGTGCGTCTGGGTGTACGGCCTGTTCAGCGATAAGCCCGGCGATTACGTCAAGAAGCCCATGCGCGACTGCACCGGCCGCGAGATCTGCATGGAGTGGCTGTACCACATCGGTGTGCCCGAGGATCAGATCGCGGAACTGGCAGAGCACAGCGCCAACACCGTGCCTGTGATGATGCCCTATATCGACGCCTTCTTCATGCCCCGCGCCATGGGCGACCGCCCCGATGTTGTGCCCGAGGGCGCAGTGAACTTTGCCTTCCTCGGTCAGTTTGCCGAGACTGCCCGCGACACCATCTTTACCACCGAGTATTCCATGCGCACCGGTATGGAGGCCGTGTACACCCTGCTGAACATTGACCGCGGCGTGCCCGAGGTTTGGGGCAGCACCTACGATGTGCGCGCCCTGATCGATGCCACCGTGAAGCTGCGCGACGGCAAGAAGATCACCGACATGGATCTGCCGCTGATCCCGCGTCTGGCTTTGAAGGAAGCCTTGAAGAAGATCGAGGGCACCGACCTTGAGAAGTTCCTCAAGGAGTATAACGCCATCTGATATTTCCCTCTCCTCCGATAGACCCGGCAACGGGTCAACACCCCCCTAAAAAAGACCTCTCCGCTGCTCTGCGACAGGGCACGGGGAGGTCTTTTTTGTGTAAAAATGGTACAATATGCGTCAAAATAAAGCGGAACGTGAAAATAATTTGTGCCAAAAGAATGATTTTGGCTTGTTTGCGGCGGCGTTCTGTGCTATGCTAGAGCTATTGAAAGGGCAGGAGGGAAGAGCCTGCCTCAAATGCGATACGCCAAAAATAAAAGGAGGTCGTTTTCCTGTGAAACAACTTATTTCCCGTCGCAGCTTTTTAAAGGCTGCTGGTGTGACCGCTGCCGCTGCATCCATGGCCATCGGTGCGCCTGCCGCATCGGCCTGCTGGTATGGTGACAAGTCTGACGTTACCATCCTGTACACCAACGATGTCCATACCTACATCGACAAGCAGAGCCCCAAGCTGACCTACGCTGCCATTGCCGACCTGAAGCAGAGCTATCAGAATGCCGGCAAGGATGTGCTGCTGGTGGATGCAGGCGACCATGTGCAGGGCACTGCCTACGGCTCCATGGACGAGGGTGCTTCCATCATCAAGCTGATGAACGCTGCCGGTTACGATGTCGCCACCCCCGGCAACCACGAGTTTGACTACGGCATGGACCGTGCCAAGGCCATCATGAAGGAAGCCGACTTCCCGTACCTGTCCTGCAACTGGGTAGACCTGCGCACTACGCTGCGTGTGCTGCCCTCCGTCAAGGTGTTCGTGCGCGGCGGCAGACGCATTGCCTTTGTGGGCGTGACCACCCCCGAAACCTTTACCAAGTCCACCCCGGCCTACTTTATGGATAAGGCACAGCGCAAGTACATCTACGATATTCAGGGCGGCGAGGACGGCAAAAAGCTCTACGATGCCGTGCAGAAGGCCATTGATAAGGCAAAGCTTCTGGCAGACGTGGTCATCGGTCTGGGTCATCTGGGCGTAGACCCCTCTTCCTCTCCGTGGACCAGTGAGGAAGTCATTGCCCACACCAGCGGCTTTGACGCCTTTATCGATGGCCACTCCCATACCGTAATGGAGAACAAGCAGGTGCAGGATGCTTCCGGCAAGGCTGTCACCCTGACCCAGACCGGCTCTTACTTTGCAAACGTTGGCGAGATGACCATCGCTGCGGACGGCACCATTACCACCAAGCTCATCCCCACCCACGAGGGCATGGACGCAGGCATCGCCGCCATGCAGACTGGCTGGGTGAACACCGTGGACGATATGCTGGGCGAGAAGATCGCTGTGGGCGACAGCGATTTCTACGTCTCTGACCCCGCCACCGGCAAGCGCCGCATCCGCTCTGCCGAGACAAACCTCGGCGACTTTGTGGCTGACGGCATCTACACCTACTTCAACGAGGTGGAAAAGCTGCACTGTGATGTGGCCATCATGAACGGCGGCGGCATCCGCGCCGACGTGCCCGCAGGCGACTGGACCTTCAAGACCTGCAAGCAGGTCAGCCCCTTTGGCAACGTGGCCTGCCTGATGTCGGTCACCGGCAAGCAGATCCAGGACGCACTGGAATTTGCAGCCCGCTTTGCAGGCGAGGACGGCAAGGAGAACGGCGGCTTCCTGCAGGTGGCCGGTGCTACCTACGAGATCCACACCGATATCCCCAACACTGTGCAGACCGACGAGAAGAACGTCTGGATCGGCAGCGCCACCGGCACCCCGCGTGTGCAGAACGTGAAGATCTACGATAAGGCCTCCGGCAGCTATCTGCCGCTGGACCCGGGTGCTACTTACGCACTGGCCGGCATGAACTACACCCTGCGCAATCTGGGCGATGGCTTTGCCATGTTTGACGGCGCAGAGCTGATCAAGGACTATGTGTCCGAGGATTATCTGGTGATGTCTACCTACGCTATGATTTTTGACGGCGCAGATGCTGCGGGTCTGCCGCACCTGTCCAGCGCCAATAGCCCGCTGGCCGCATACCCCGGCTACCTGCTCAACTACGAGCAGCCCTACGGCGCAGGCCGCATTACCATTCTGTAAATTTATATTTCCCGTGAAAAGGCGAACCCGGAAAGTCCTGTGGACTTTCCGGGTTCGCTCTATCTATAATAGTTTTTCCGCGCGGAATCATACAAACAGAAAAGCCACCTGAGTTTCCTCAGATGGCTTTGTTCTGGTTGGGGATGAGAGAATCGAACTCCCACAAGTAGAGTCAGAGTCTACCGCACTACCACTATGCAAATCCCCAATATTCTGTTGTGTTTTGCGGGGTGAGCCGCTCAACGTGTGCTATTATACGGGAAAAGCCCGGGGTTGTCAAGCATATTTTTGAAAAAAGTTGTACTTTTTTGGAAAATGCCGCAGCAGCGCCGGATAATCTATGCCGGAGCGCTGCCACGCTTCGGCAGGTTCTGCGCACCGCACCGCCTATACTGGAAGGTACAAAACCTTACAAAGCACCAGAAGGAGGATGCCTATGCCGGAACGAACCACACAAAACGCCCAGACCTTGCTTTCGCCCCGCGTCCCGCGGGATACCGAGCACGAGCGCTACCATCCGGAACTGGAGGAGGAGCTGAAGGAATGCCTGTTCTGTTTGAAGCGCAACGAGATGATGTTTGATATGGAGGTGGATACGGACCTGATCGAGCAGCGCATCTACGAGCGGCAGGCGCTGCTGTGTCGTTACCGGTACTTACTGGCGCGCGCCCGGGAGCTGGGGCTGCACACGGTGCTTACCCGCTACCAGCCCATGGGCGGGTGAAAAGGCTTAGGGCAACACCGCACAATTCCCGCCTTACGGCTTAAGCACCACTCCGGCGGTTGCGGCACGGCATCTGCGTTGCCAAAATGCTCGATAATACACAAAGTATTATCTGCGCTTTTGGCTTAGCATCTGCCGCACCTCACTCGCCGTATCGGCACCTAGAATTATGCGGTATTGCCTTAGCGAAAAAATCTTGACAAAAGGCGCGCTGCGTGATATCCTATTACAAGATAAAAGCGTACCGGAACTATGTCCGGCGCGATAAATTTTTGAGAGTTAGAGAGGTTTCTATCATGGAGCGTATTAAGACTATTGCTACTCGTGACCTGACCAAGAGCGTTAAGACCGGTGGCTGCGGCGAGTGCCAGACTTCCTGCCAGTCCGCCTGCAAGACCTCCTGCGGCGTGGCTAACCAGCAGTGCGAGAACAGCAACAAGTAATTTTTGCAAACCCTATGCCGCCTTTGCCGGGCGGCATTTTTTTGTGTAATCTGGAATGGAGTGTAAAATGGTACATCAGTATCAATTGAACGGTTATAACATCGTGCTGGACACCTGCAGCGGCTCGGTGCACGTTGTGGACGAGGTGGCCTACGATGTCATCGCCATGTACCCGGAGCATACCGCAGACGAGATCGTTGCCGCCATGCTGGCAAAATACGGCAGCCGCCCGGACGTGACCGAGGAGGATCTGCGCCAGTGCATCGACGACGTGACCAGCCTGAAGGAAAACGGCAAGCTGTGGAGCCCGGATGTCTATAAGGACATGGCCTTCGACTTCAAGAACCGCAACACCGTGGTAAAGGCGCTGTGCCTGCACGTTGCCCATAGCTGCAACCTGAGCTGCTCTTACTGCTTTGCCTCGCAGGGGCGCTACCATGGCGACCGCGCCCTGATGAGCTTTGAGGTGGGCAAGCGCGCCATGGACTTCCTCATCGAGAACAGCGGCACCCGCCGCAATCTGGAAGTGGACTTCTTTGGCGGCGAGCCGCTGATGAACTTTGAGATGGTCAAAAAGCTGGTGGCCTACTGCCGTGAGCAGGAAAAGATCCATAACAAGAACTTCCGCTTTACCATGACCACCAACGGTGTGCTCATTGATGACGACGTTATCGACTTCTGCAACAAGGAGTGCCACAACGTGGTGCTGAGTCTGGATGGCCGCAAGGAGGTCAACGACCGCTTCCGCGTGGACTGCGCAGGCAACGGCAGCTACGACCGCATCGTGCCCAAGTTCCAGGAGTTCGTCAAGAAGCGCGGCGACAAGAACTACTATATGCGCGGCACCTATACCCACTTTAACACCGACTTTACCAACGATATCTTCCACATGGCAGACCTCGGCTTTACCGAGCTGAGCATGGAACCGGTGGTCTGCGACCCCAGCGACCCCAGCGCCCTGACTGAGGCCGACCTGCCCATCCTGAAGGAGCAGTACGAGATCCTTGCCAAGGAGATGATCAAGCGCGACCGCGAGGGCAGAGGCTTTACCTTCTACCACTACATGATCGACCTGACCGGCGGCCCCTGCATCTATAAGCGCATCTCCGGCTGCGGCTCTGGCACCGAGTACATGGCTGTTACCCCCTGGGGCGATCTGTACCCCTGCCACCAGTTCGTGGGCGACCCCAAGTACCTGCTGGGCGATATCTGGAAGGGCGTTACCAACACCGCCGTGCGGGATGAGTTCAAGCACTGCAACGCCTACGCCCGTAAGGAGTGTCAGGACTGCTGGGCAAAGCTGTATTGCTCCGGCGGCTGCGCTGCCAACTCCTACCATGCCACCGGCAGCATTACCGGCGTGTATGAGTACGGCTGCGAGCTGTTCAAAAAGCGCATGGAGTGCGCCATCATGATCAAGGTTGCCGAGAATCAGGAGCTGGCTGCCAAGGGTATTGAGGTGCCCATTGAGCTGGGCTCTACCTGCAACGCCTGCGCCGACGGCGAAGCCTGCGAATGAGCATGACCACCCCCATCGTGGATTTTGTGCGCAGCTATGCACAGTCCGGCACCGCCCGGCTGCATATGCCCGGCCACAAGGGGCAGAGCCTTTTAGGCTTTGAGCCGCTGGATATCACCGAGATCTGCGGCGCAGACGAACTTTACGCGCCGGAGGGCATCATTGCCGAAAGCGAAGCCAACGCCACCCGGCTGTTCGGCACGGCGCACAGCTATTATAGTACCGAGGGCTCGTCCCAGTGCATCCGCGCCATGCTGTTTCTGGCGCTGCAGGGTGCACCGCAAAGCGGCAAGCGCCCGGTGCTGCTGGCTGCCCGCAACGCCCACAAGGCGCTGCTATATGCGGCGGCGCTGCTGGATTTTGACATCCGCTGGCTCTGGCCGTCTGCGCAGGCAGAGGGTGCACTGTGCAGCTGCCCCGTCACAGCCGAAGCGCTGACCGGGGCTTTGCACGCGATGGCACAGCAGGGCAACACCCCCTTTGGCGTGTACGTCACCAGCCCGGATTATCTGGGCGGGGTGCAGGAACTCCCGGCGCTGGCGGCGGTCTGCCGGGCGCAGGGCGTGCCTTTGCTGGTGGATAACGCCCACGGCGCCTATCTGCGCTTTTTGCCGCAGAACTGCCACCCCATCGCGCAGGGTGCGGCCATGTGCTGCGACTCTGCCCACAAGACCCTGCCGGTGGTCACCGGCGGCGCGTATCTGCATCTGGCGCACGATGCCCCTGTGCAGGACGAAGCGGCTGTGCGGGGGGCGCTGGCGCTGTTCGGCTCTACCAGCCCCTCTTACCTCATTTTGCAGTCGCTGGATGCCTGCAATGCGGTGCTGGCAGGGGACTACCCCCGGCGGCTGGTGCAGTGCTGCGCGGCGCTGGAAGGTCTGCGCCGCAGCCTGAATAAGACCGCAGCGGCGCGGCAGTGCCCGGTGCCGCTGGCAGTTGCCGGGGCACAGCAGGAGCCGATGAAGCTTACGCTGGACGCCGCTGCCCTTGGCTGCACCGGCACAGCGCTGGCAGATGCTTTGCGCCGCGCACAGCTGGAGTGCGAGTATGCCGACCCCCGCTATGTGGTGCTGATGTTCACCCCGGAAAACCCGCCGCAGGACTACACGCGTCTGCAAACGGTGCTGGAACAGCTTTTGGCTGCTGTGCCTGCCGGGCTGCTCCGCCCCGAGAACCGGGCAGGGGAGTTTGCCGCCTTGCAGCAGCAGGCGGCGCAGCGCTGTACCATCCGGCAGGCGGTGCTGGGCGCACAGGTGCGTGTCCCGGTGCACAAGGCGCTGGGGCGGGTGTGCGCCATGCCCACGGTGTCCTGCCCGCCCGCCATCCCTGTGGCGGTCAGCGGCGAGGAGATCACCCCGGCGGCCATCGTCCTGATGCAGCGCTATGGCATCGAGGAACTCTCGGTGCTGCGATAAAGATTTTATAAGAAGAGAACCCGGAAAGTCCGCAGACCTTCCGGGTTCTCTATATTTATTCTTAAATATCCGTCCGGGGTGCGGCGCACATCTCCCAGAAGCGCAGCTCGTGCTCCGAGCAGGCGCGGAAGATCGCACGGCAGCGGGCGGCACGCTCCGGCGAAAGGCCGGTGCAGGCCACCTCGGCGCGCTCTGCCCATGCACGGCAGGCGGCATCATAGCCGGGACCGGCGTAGTCCAGCACCAGTGCGCCGTAGTAGGTGTCCTTTACGGCGGGGGAGCGCTGCAAAAGTTTCTGGAATAGCCACCCGTAACTCAGCATACAGGGCAGGCAGGCCATCAGGCACTCAGCTTCCCCCTCGCCGGTGCGGGCAGCGTCGATCATGCAGTCCAGATAGGCGCGGCTTTCCGGGCGCAGGGGCAGGGACTGGATATCGGCTTCCCGCAGACCGTACTGCTCCAGATACCGCAGCCGGGTCAGGTCCTCGTTCTCCTGCACGAAGGACAGCAGGGAATAGTAGGTGCGCATAGCCGCCATGGTGGTGGCCTTGGTCATGCCCCACGCAAAAATTTTGGCGTACTCCCGCAGATACAGGCTGTCCTCCACAAGGTAGCTTTTAAAGCAGTCCTCGCTCAGGATGCCGTTTTCCATCTTTTGCAAAAACTCGGTCTGCAAACACTGCTCCCACACAGGCAGGTCGGCCTGCACCAGCGCCGAAACAAAGGGCAGGTCAGTCACGGACAAAATCTCCCTTCAGGTTGAAGGTATGATCCATGGGCCCGGAGCCGTGCCCTAAGTCCAGCATGGCAGACAGACAGCCGGAAATGTAGGCCTTGGCGCGCTCTACGGCGGTGTCAAGATCATACCCCTTGGCCAGATTGGAAGCAATGGCGCTGGACAGGGTGCAGCCGGTGCCGTGGGTGTTGGGGTTTGCAATGCGCTTGCCCTTGAACCACTTGCCGGTGCCGCCCTGCCACAGCAGGTCGTCGGCATCGTTGATCTGGTGTCCGCCCTTGCACAGTACGGCGCAGCCGTAGCGCTCGCTGATGGCGCGGGCAGCGGCTTCCATGTCGGCGGCGTTTGTAATGCTCATGCCGGACAAGATCTCAGCCTCCGGGATGTTGGGGGTAAGCACCTCGGCCAGCGGCAGCAGCTTTTCGGTCAGCGCCTGCACGGCATCGTCCTGCAGCAGCTTTGCACCGGAGGTGGCCACCATCACGGGGTCCACCACAATGTGCTTTGCGCCGTAGAAGTGCAGCCGCTCGGCAATAGTGTCGATGAGCGGGGCAGAGGATACCATGCCGATCTTTACCGCATCCGGGTAGATATCGGTGAACACGGCATCGAGCTGCTGCGCCAGAAACTGCGGCGTGGTGTCAAAAATGGCGGTCACACCAGTGGTGTTCTGTGCTGTCAGGGCGGTAATGGCGCTCATGGCAAACACGCCGTTGGCGGTCATGGTCTTGATATCGGCCTGAATCCCGGCGCCGCCGCTGGAATCACTGCCGGCAATGGTCAATGCAGTTTTCATGGGTAAAATGCTCCTTTGCAGCAAAAATGCGGATATGCCCGCAAAGACATATCCGCAGATAAAAGCGCTATCTCCCTACATTGGCATGATCCAAATCAGGTCACAGGTCAGGGCAGTACAGCCCACTCTCAGCCCGCTTGCACGGGCTCCCTTTTTATACTAGAAAGCATACCACAATCGGGGAAAAGATGCAAGAACAACAGGCCGCGCAAAATGCACCGCTTATTCGCCCAGTGCGGTGCGGATGTTGTCCAGCACCTTTTTGCTCAGCAGCACAAAAGCCTGCTTGGTGCGGCCTGCGGATACATTGGCGCAGCGCACGTTTTCCCGGGCAAAGAAGTCCTCGGCCACGGGACCTGCGGCGGCGCGGGTGTCGCAGAAGAAATGGGTGCCGGGCAGATCGAGCCACTTTTCCAGCGCAGCGGAGTCAAAGCCGGGGCCGATGGAAGTGTTGAACAGCACCTTGCTTGCACCCAGCTGGGCAAACTCATTTTCGCCCAGCAGCAGTACGTTCTTATTCAGGCAGGTGAACACCACCTCGCTCTCAGCCAGTAGCTGAGCCAGCGGCTTAAAGGTCATACCGGCAGCCTCGGCGTCCGGCTTTGCGCTGCGGGCAAAGTAGCTGATCTCTGCGCCCATAAATTGCAGCGCATCGGCGATCATCCGGCCGGAAACGCCCAGCCCCACGATGCCCACCTTCAGGCCGGTGATCTCCACCGGCTCGTCCCGCAGCATGGGCATCCCAAAACCGTGCAACAGACCGGTCAGCTCGTGCAGAACATACTCCACAACGCCGCGGTCGCCGTAATCCCGGATACCCAGCACCTGGATGCCCCGGGTGCGTGCGTAGGCGATATCCACGTTGGCGCTCTCCTCAGAGTACAGGCTGCAGCACATGCCGATATAGCGGATGTTGGGGCACTGCGCAATGACCTTCTTGCCCATGCGGGAGGTGTAGCTCAGCAGCACGGCGTCGGCGTCCCCGATGCGGCGCACCATCTCGGCATCGTTGCCGGGCACGTTCCGATACAGCACCACCTCTTTGGCGTAGCGGTGCAGCTCCTCCTCGGCAGAGGGGATCAGGCTGACCGGCTCAATGGCAACAAGCTTTTCAAACATGACGGACTCCTCCTTATATTAGTAGAAGCAGACGGGCGAGGCCAGATTGCGCAGCAGGGAGACGGCGCTCCAGCCCGCAATGGCGCTGGTGGAAGAGCAGATATCTACCACAGCCTTCACGCCCTCGATCTCGGCGGTGATGCAGTGGTCGTCGCCCACCCAGCCGGGCACGGAGTGCATGGTCACACCGGTGATCTCGGGGCCGGTGGTGGCCAGAGAGGTAGCTACCGCCACGTTCACCCGGCGGGGGAAGGTAGCAATGGCCTGCTTTGCATTGCCGGTGAACACGGTGGTCTTTTCGGTGTCGGTCAGCAGATGCTCTGCCCACACCGGGGTGTTGCGGAAGCCCTTTGCACCGGTATGGGTCTCGATGCCGGCGGTCTCCGGCAGACCCTGCGCCTGTGCCATCAGGGTGACAGTCTGCAGCACGTCGAAGCCGCCGATAGCACCGCTGGCCAGGTGCACCTTGGCACCGCCCTCCACGGCAGCTGCCTTGACCTGTGCGTAGAAATCCAAATCCGCAAAGGCACCGATGGACAGAATGACCAGATTCACGCCCCGATTCAGCACCGGGATGGCCATAGCGCGCACCGACTCCACCGAGGCCGCCTCTACGATGTACTCCGGCTCAAGTGCCAGCAGCGCGTCCATATCCTCGCAGACGGCGCAGCCGACGTTGGCGGCGGTCTTTTCAGCCGAAGCGCGGGTGCGGCTGGTCACGCCCACCAGCTCGTAGTCCGGCAGCAGACCCTTCTTCCACGCGTCAGCCACGATGTTGCCCAGAAATCCGCAGCCCACAATACCCAATTTTGTTTTCATACCGTATCCTAAACTCCTTTTTTCTGCCTGTGGCAGCATATTCATAGCCAGTATACCATACCGGGTACAAAAAGGGAAATAATGTTTGCGGCAGCCCGGCGGGGCAGGACATAAAAAGTTAACAAAATAAATTACAAAAAAATTACAAAACCCTATTGCAAAATGGTTTCAAAAGAGTTACAATATGGTTACAGCAAGGGCAAAGCCCCAAGGCTGTGTGTGAAATCTTTTTCTTCTTGTTTTTTGGGATACTGGGCGCGGGTCCTCCTCCTCCGGCTGTTCTCCTTCACAGCTATGACCCATGCGCCGCACAGGCAGTGTCCCGCTTCGTGTGCAAAAGGGCTCGTCCGGTGTTTCGGACGAGCTTTTTTGCATTCGGCAAGCCCTGTTTTGCCTGCAAAAGTGATACTTCAAAAATCAAAGTATGACCAATGCCCGAAAACGCTTGGCAATTTGTCTGTTTTTCCGCAAAGGACAATTATAAAGTTTGGCGCGGCAGGGGTTTGTATTCTTGCGGGCTTTGTGGTAAAGTATATACAATCAATTTATAAGCAGCAAACATGAATGATTTTGATGCTGATTTGTATCGGATGCGTTAAGGTGTATCTGAAAACAAAGAAAATGACGAATATTTCGCAAGCACAAGCAGGATTTAAGGCAAATAGCCGCAGGAATCCTTTGTGGATTTCAAGGCTGTTTAACGCAAAATCCAGCTGTGCTTGTAGAAATAGACTAAATTTTCGACTTTTCAGATACACCCTAAGAGAAAAGGAGTTTGATTATGGCTTATTTCTACGAAGAACCCTCCCGCACCTTTGGCGAGTACCTGCTGGTCCCCGGCTATTCCTCTGCGGAGAATGTGCCCACGGCGGTCAGCCTGAAGACCCCGCTGGTCAAGTACCGCAAGGGACAGGAGGAGTGCCCGCTGCAGATGAATATCCCCATGATCAGCGCCATCATGCAGTCGGTCTCCGGCGATAAGCTGGCCATTGCACTGGCTCGTCAGGGCGGCGTTTCCTTTATCTATGGCTCTCAGAGCATCGAGAACGAGGCTGCCATGGTGCGCCGCGTCAAGAGCTTCAAGGCCGGTTATGTGGTGTCCGATTCCAATCTGGCTCCCACTGCCACCCTGCATGATGTGCTGGAGCTGAAGGCACGCACCGGCCACTCCACCATCGCCATCACTGCCGACGGCACTCCTAACGGCAAGCTGCTGGGCATCGTGGCTTCCCGCGATTACCGCGTCAACCACACCCCGGACGATGCCTGCGTTACCACCTTTATGACCCCCGTTGAAAAGCTGGTCACCGCTCCGGCCAACACCTCCCTGCACGACTGCAACAACATCATCTGGGACAACAAGATCAACACCCTGCCGCTGGTGGATGCCGAGGGCAATCTGGTGTATATGGTATTCCGCAAGGACTACGATTCCCACAAGGCAAACGTCAACGAGCTGCTGGATAAGAACAAGAGCTACGTTGTAGGCGCCGGCATCAACACCCGCGACTACGCCCAGCGCGTGCCCGCACTGGTAGAGGCCGGTGTGGATGTGCTGTGCATCGACTCCTCTGAGGGCTACTCCGAGTGGCAGAGCCGCACCATCGGCTGGATCCGCGAGCACTACGGCGACACCGTCAAGGTGGGTGCCGGCAACGTGGTGGACGCCGAGGGCTTCCGCTTCCTGGCTGAGGCTGGCGCAGACTTCGTGAAGATCGGCATCGGCGGCGGCTCCATTTGCATCACCCGCGAGACCAAGGGTATCGGCCGCGGTCAGGCTACCGCTGTCATCGAGGTGGCCAAGGCTCGTGATGAGTACTACAAGGAGACCGGCATCTATGTACCCATCTGCTCCGACGGCGGCATCGTTCACGACTACCACATCACCCTCGCGCTGGCTATGGGCGCAGACTTCGTGATGCTGGGCCGCTACTTTGCCCGCTTTGACGAGAGCCCCACGAACAAGGTGCGTATCAATGGCCAGTATATGAAGGAGTACTGGGGCGAAGGCTCCAACCGTGCCCGCAACTGGCAGCGCTATGACCTGGGCGGCTCCACCAAGCTGAGCTTTGAGGAGGGCGTGGACAGCTATGTGCCTTACGCCGGTCCTCTGGCAGACGGCGTGCAGACCACCCTGTACAAGGTGAAGAGCACCATGTGCAACTGCGGCGCTCTGTCCATCCCCGAGCTGCAGCAGAAGGCCAAGCTGACCGTTGTTTCTTCCACCTCCATCGTGGAGGGCGGCAGCCACGACGTTGTGCTGAAGAACGCCACCCCCAGCATCATGAACGGCTAAGCCTGTTCTGAAGAGAATCTATTGATTTAAGCGCAGAGACCGCTGCACAGCGTTTGTGCAGCGGTCTTTTTGCGCGAAAATACTTGCACCGGCAGGGGAATCGTGCTATCATGATAGAAACGCTCTGTCATGACAGGGCGGAGGATCCCCCTGCCGGGCAAGCGGCAGGCGGCGCGCAGTAGGGAAGAGCTGACGCCGGGTATAAATAGAGAGGAAAACATTCATGAACGAGATCAAGGTTGAGCCTTATATCCCCGATGAGGACTACGATAACCCCGCGATGGTGGTGGATTTTTATGAATTCACCATGGCAAACTGCCTGTTCCTGCATGGCTTTAAGAATACCACGCTGGTGTTTGATATGTTCTTCCGCAAAAACCCGGATAATCAGGGCTATTCCATCAGCGCAGGCCAGCGCAAATTGACCCGCTTTTTGCTGGAATATCACTTCAATGAGCAGGATATCCACTGGCTGCGCACCAAGGGCATGAGCGAGGAGTTCTGCGAGTATCTGCGCACCTACAAGTGGAAGGGCGATATGTACGCCCTGCCCGAGGGCACGGTCTGCTACCCCCATGTGCAGATGGTGCGCATCGAGTGCGATCTGGTGGGCGCGATCCTGATCGAGACCTACCTGCTGCAGACCATGAACTTCCATAGCCTGATCGCCACTAAGGCCACCCGCGTCACCGGTCTGAACACCCACACCCCCCGCAACGTCATGGAGTTCGGCACCCGCCGCGCACAGGGCGAGAGCGCCGGTAACGATGGCGCTTACGCAGCAGTGCTGGGCGGCTGCATCGGTACGGCCAACTGTCTGGCAGAGATGAAGTTCGGTGCAGAGGTCAAGGCCGTGGGCACCGTGGCACACAGCTTTATCGAGTTTTTCCCCACCGAGTTCGATGCCTTCAAGGCCTTTGCCGATACCTACCCGGATTCGGTCAGTCTGCTGCTGGATACCTATAACATTATGGAGAGCGGTCTGCCCAACCTGATCAAGCTGGACGATTATCTCATTGAGAAATACCCCAACGATCCCAACCGCCGCGTCAAGAGCGCCCGCATCGACTCCGGCGACCTTGCCCGCGGCTCCAAGCGGCTGCGCAAGGCACTGGATGCCGCCGGTAAGCCCTACATCAAGCTGGTGGCCTCCAACGGTCTAGACGAGAAGAAGATCGCCAACATGGAACTGTACGAGCACGCACACTTCGACTCCTACGGCGTGGGCGAGAACCTCATCACCTCTGCCTCCGACCCCGTGTTCGGCGGCGTATACAAGCTGGTGGCGGTGAAGAAGCCGGACGGCAGCTACACCCCCAAGATGAAGTGCTCGGACTCCGCCAGCAAGGCTATCATCCCGGGCAAGAAGATGCCGTGGCGTCTGTACGATGAAAACGGTCAGGCACAGTGCGACTTGATCGCTATGGACGGCGAGGTTATCGAGGCCGGTAAGCCGGTCACTATGGTCAATCTGGACTCGGACGCCATCGAGCGCACCATCACCTTTATCCCCACCGCTGTGCGCCCGCTGCTGGTGCCGCATATTCTGGGCGGCGAGCTGGCCATTGACCTGCCCTCTATTGCAGAAAAGAAGGCCTATATTGCAAAGCAGCTCACCGAGGAGACTTGGGAGAGCGAGTTGCGTCTGGAATGCCCTCACAAGCACTACGTCAACATGACCCCCGCAGTGGCCGAGTGCCGCTCCCGGATGTACGCCGAGCTGCACGGAGGCAAGGTGTAAGCAGCACCGAATAAGCGGTTTTTCTTGACAAAACAGGGAAACTATTGTATCATAAAAGCCGCTGATTTAATAAAAATGTTAATACCACCAGATTGCGAATAGCAGTGTGGTTGTAATAATTTTTCCTCACACCTGTTATTCCCGGCTCCCTCTCAAGCCAGAGGGCAGCAGGACTTTGTAAGCCGGGGTTGCGCCGCTGTGGTGAAATTGGCAGACACGAGGGACTTAAAATCCCTTTCTGGCGACAGAGTACGGGTTCGACCCCCGTCGGCGGCATGTAAAAGCTCAGAATTGTTCGTTGATTCGAATGATTCTGGGCTTTTTCTTTTTATTCCATTTTCTGGAAGTGTTGAGCGGGCGAGAGGGATTTTTCGCGAAAAAAGGAGGAGTCTCTCTCGTGCGTAACCGTGATTTAAGACCCGCTGCCAAGGCAAACCCCACCATCCAACAGGCCTTTGAAAGGTTCCAAAAGTACAACCGGCTCAAGAACCTCTCCCAAGGCTCACTCGACTTCTATGCCGCAAAGGGCAGAAGCTTCTTTCGGTTTCTGGGGGATACGGAACAGCCCATCCATACCATCACAGAGGAAACGGTAGAGGATTATATCTTCTATATGAAGGACCAGCAGCTCCACGATACCACCATCAATACGAACCTCCGCATGGTGCGTGCGTTTTTATACTGGTGCATGGAAAAAGGCTATCTGGAAAAGTATCCTATCAGACTGGTGCGTGCAGATGATCCGATCAAGGAGCCCTACACCACTGACGAGCTACAGAAGCTATTGAAGGAACCGGACTGCAAGACCTGCTCCTTTGCCGAATACCGCAATTGGGTCATTGTCAACTTCCTGCTTGGTACCGGCTGCCGTGCGTCCACGCTACTCAACCTGCAGATCGGAGACTTGGACCTTTCCGCCGGGACAGTATTTTTCCGCCACATGAAGGCGCGTAATCAGCAAATCGTGCCGCTCTCTAAGGCACTGGTCAAGATCATGGAGGAGTATCTGGAGCATCGTACCAGCGACCCTACAGCCCCGTTGTTTGTCTCGGAGTATGGCAACCAGATGACGTTGAATTCGCTCGGGAATGCGATGTGGAATTATAATCATAGCAGAGGCGTGGATAAGACCTCTATGCACCTGTTCCGGCACACCTACGCCAAACTGTATATCCAAGCTGGCGGCGACCCGTTCCGTCTGCAAAAGTTGCTGGGACACGCAGACCTCACCATGACCCGGCGGTATGTGGCACTGTATGCGGACGACCTGAGAGCCAACTATGACGCCCTGAATCCCCTAGAGCAGCTGACCCGCAAAAATCGCCATGGAGATAAGATCAAGATGGGTAAGTGAAAGTAAAAATGGGCCAATATCCCTTGAGCAAAACGAGATGATATGGTATAGTGAAATCAAAAAGGAGACGCGGATTAATATGAGTGATGAAGAGAAGCGCTGGCCGTTCGATGGTTTCTACCTGAAGCTGGTTGAGGCACAACGGGAGTATGAGCAGGAGCAGCACATTGACCCTGCCTCGTTGACGGAAGAAGAACGACAGCAAAAACTGCAGGAGATTCTGGATTGTATTAAGGCCTCTCGCAAAAAGAAAAAGGAGGCCGACGAACAGCTTGATCCCATTGTGCCGGAGGAAGAACCGGAAACCGCCGGGGCAACTCCACAGCCTGCAAAACAGTACATCACAGATCTTGTTGGCGAGGATTACAAGAACTGGCATGGGATCGTGGTGCTTGATGCGGGTACGAACTCCGGCAAGACCTATTTTATTCTGAAGACATTGCTGCCGTGGGCATATGAACATCGTAAGCGCATCCTGATCCTGTGCAATCGCGAAGCTCTGCGCAGCCAGATCGAGCGCGATGTGAACCGTTTGGGGAGTATAGAGGTATCCTACGAGGACTATGATCCCGCGCTTGGAGGAATTGTCAACAAACCCGCCATAGATAACAAGTATGAGCACACCATCTGTGTTGAAACATACCAGTGGCTGGAAACCTTCCTGCAAAGGAATGAAGATGCCGCCAAAACTTATCTGAAATCGTTTGATTATATCGTGTCAGACGAGTATCACTACATGGTGACCGATGCCAGCTTCAACGATCATGTGGATGCAAGCTATGAGGCTATTAAAGAGCTGTGGACAACGAAGACCTGCATCTTTATGAGCGCAACCGCCCGCCCCTTCTTTGATTATTGGAAGCTGCGGAAAATGATCCCGAAGGGGCAGCATTATCGTCTGCCGATGGATTATCGGTTTGTGTCAAGCGTGAAGTTCTTCTACCGTGACGATGACGAGCGGGATATCATCCGCCGGGTACAGCCGGGAGAAAAGATCCTCGTTTTTGTGAATACCATCGCCAAGCTGCGAAAACTGCGGGACAGTCTGAAGGCAGAAGGCATAGAGGATGTGGCGTGCCTGTGCTCCAAATACCGTCAGGAAGCGGAGGAGTTTGACAAACTGGATGATGTGCTTGTGGGCAATGTTCTGCAGCATCAGGTCACACTGACCACAACGACCCTCTATAATGGTGTGGATATGAAAGACCGTGCGCTGAAATATATTGTCAGTGAACTGTGGAACCCGCTCGTTAATGCACAGATCCTTGGCCGCAAACGTTCCTTGGATGAGGGGGATACCTGCGCGGTGTATTTGCTGCATTACCCCAAAGAACGTCTGGAAGGGGAACTTAAAAAAATCGAGAAGTATCAGCTGGAACCGGTCGAGGCATATCGGAAATGGTTTGATGATAGGAAGGCATGGAAGGCATATCTGCATCAGCCCGAAACACTGGAAATACTGAAAAAAAGTCATACAGTCGTTTTGGACCCACTGGAAGGTGAATACTGCTGGCGGAAACGTGCGACCTTGCAGGCTCGTGTAGAACGCGTTTTCCTGCTGCAAATGCTCGAACAGGGGTATCAGACAGAGCTGCTGAAAAAGATCGATGAAAGCCTGCTTGCGAAAGTTGAACCCCTTGAACCACCACCGCTGCTTGCATATCTGGATGCCCACCTGAATGAAGAGCGCTATTACGAAGAGTGGCAGAAGATCTTCTTTGAGCTGGGGCACATCTACAACAAGGCAGATGGACACGCCGAGAAATCGTTGCCAAGCTATACCTGCGCACGTCATTGGTTGCAGCAATATGGATACGATCTACAGAAAAAGCGCGCAACAAGTGGAGAACTGCGAAATAAGAACGTTTGGTGGGTCACAAAGCAGTAAAATGCGCACGAAATTCACTATACTATATAACAAAATGAAAAATATGCGCACTAAGACCGCTTCTTGATTTACTTTATTTGTTTTTTTTGCGTGGTTGTGTTAGCCGAGTGCTTCTTGAACGGCCGAAGCATGAGGACGGGACAGAAACGCTCGGTTAACATGATCACGCCAACGGAAATCTTGACTAAGCGAACCTGTGAGCTTTTTCAAGATTGGAGTTGATTTAAATGGTATGAGCGCCAGCGAATACCTTCCTCTTTATCAATCCTTCACCAATAGGGCGTATATCAAAAATGCTATTGATTCGATCAAAGTAAAATAGCTCAAATAATTGATGCAAATAAGTGCTGTCTGGAAATGTATGGGAGATACGTCAATTCGTCGATTGCTTATATTTTAGTAAGCGTCTGCCCGGCGGATGGCATCACAAGCTATTGTCCTATCTGGGTTGACACAATAAAAAAATGAATTTCGATCAGAATGTATCGTGCTATCGTATAATATAAGGGCGTCTGCGTGGTGGACACCGTTTGATGACTGAATTTTGGGCTGCCAAAAGGGGGTCGCATTCCACGACCACCCTGACCTCGTACCAAACAACACGCCTCTGTCAAGACGCAAAAATACCCCACTGCTCGACATAGAGTGGCGGGGTATTACTATTGAAGGACACTTATTTCAGAATAGAGAGCTCGTCATAGCGGGCGACACCATTATAGAGCAGCTCGAGCATGGTCACGGCAGAGGGGCGACCGTTCAGCGGATAGCCAGCCAGCTCCTGAACGCGATCAGGGCAGAGATCCCATGCAACCTTGGATGCCCGGCGGCGTGAATCGGCAGGGGATAGGAGCGCGTAGCAGGGTGTTTGACTATGATATATACAGTCTAAAAAGGCATTGATCTTGGGATGGGTGCTGTAGCGAGGAATCTCCATGACACCGCGCAAGCTGTACACCGTTGTTTTACGCACCTTCGTGATTCATCCCTCAACATGGGACATTTTGTCCTTGGTTGAAAGAGGGACGAGACGTATCTGCGTATGATTTCCGACCTGTGTAATCAATTTGATTAATGAGCTCAATGCGTCAAGATATGCTTTGTTGCACAGATGCAATCGACGTAAGCGACTCCATACAAGACGGTATGTACTTGATGGATGCCTAGAATGTCACCTGTGCATGAAATTGCGCTGGTTTCCAAGATGGCCCAAAATGAGCTATATTCCAGCTTTGGAAGATAGGTGGATTTTACATCTCCAACGCAATATTACCCTCAACTTTTATCAAATTGATAGCTGTTGAAAGGGAAGCAAGGTGTCTGTGTGGTTTCTGAGCTCATTATCCGTTGCAGCAAAGGCCGCAAATCCGCCGGGGATGTGTGCTGTCTGATATTAAACGCCACTCTTTAAGTTCACTTTCTGACCGAATACCGCATAAAAAAGGAGCCCTGCTACTCATGTCTGAGCGGCAGAGCTCTATTACTGTGGGGGATACTATAGGAAATGGTGGTTGGTGTCAGCGCTCAATGATTTCAGTGGTAACTTTCGTTTGACCTTTGCCAAAAAGTCCGGCGTAGCCAAAATCAGCCAAATCCTTTAGTTTCTGTGCTTTTTCTCGCGTCTCACGGTAATCTTCACGAAGCAGAGTGTCTCCGTTTTCATCATGGAATACCGTTTTGACAACGAATTTATTTTCAGCCATAAGCTTACCTCCTGCTGCTGATAGAAGTGGTGACGATAGGCGCGATGTCTCTATTACCGCAGCTTTCTCATATAGGCTTGGGACGTTCTTTTCTGGCTCTCGTAGAAGGTAACGCCAGTAACATCATCCACAACCAGATCATCATAAGGGATGCCCTTTTTATTCAGGTGGTCAATGAACCAACGTTTTTTCAGATAGCACCACGGGGTTCTGCTGAGGTCGCCGTAACTCGATGCAGGCCGCTCACATGCGTTGTAGGTTTTGCCGCAGATGCTCCACCATTCTTTACGCACTCGCTCCCGCATTTGCAGAACCTCAGAGGTGCCGTGAAGGCCATGCTCCTCGCCATACTGATAATCTGCCTTCTTGATTTTTGCGTTCTGTCCCGCGCTGACTGCACCAGCTGCACCAAGACCCAACATGCCTAAAAATAACGAAAAAGCGCCTGCCATAATATTATCCTCCTGTATTTTGAAGTGTGTTTGCTTTTGCTGTACCTGAAGTCTACCAAACGGTGCGTCCGATAAGATGGACTTGCAAGTGTGCTGTTAAAAATATGGAGCGTTGTGGCTGCCGTCGCGCGGACTGATGGTTGACCGCACTATAGCAGGCAAAAAGTATCCGGTAAGGCCTCCGGTGGCGGGGACACCTCACTCGGTCAGCCCTAACAGATAATCGGTCGACACCTGATAGAATTGGGCAAGCTGGATCAGATGGAGGATCTCGGGGCATTTATCGTGCTCCCATGCGTAGACTGCCCGGCGGCTCACACCCATGGTTCGGGCAAGCTTGGTCTGGGTATAGCCGTGCGTCAGGCGCAGGTGCTGCAAACGTTCTGATATAATGGTCATAGTTGCTCTCCTTTAAATAATGGGCGTCCTCTCACAGCCCGGCGGATCTCTGTCTTTACGGTTGCACTTTTAAAAGCGGCACTACTCTCACTCGTGCCCTCGCTCTCTGTCTTGTTGTGATTAGTCAGCCTTCACGAACAGCTCCATGCAGTCCGCACAGATGACCCGCACTTCCTTGGTGCTCCGGATGATGGTACCGCACTTGGGACATACCCACCGCCGGGTGCTGCTCTTTGCCTTGGGAGGCTTGGGTGCGCCGGTCTGACTGCTGCCGGGTGCCTTGCTGCCTGCTCCGGTACCTGCCATATCCGACCATGCCAGCCGCTCACCCATCTGGATATCCTGCCAACCTTGGAAGATGATAAAGTCCAACAGCTCCTCAGACGGGCTCGTGATGGTCCAGCCGTACTTTTCGTGGTGGTCGACGGTCAAGCCGTGTGCCTCGGCCTGCTCCTTAAAGCGCCGGTTGTGGTAGATCCCGTTGTTGCTGGTGTCCTTGATGCCGGTCTCCATGCAATGCTCGTGCACCATCTCGTGCAGCAGGGTGGATGCGGTCTCCTCGATGGGACGGTCAAGGGTAGCCGACGAAATATTGATCTCATACTTGTTCTCGCCGCCTGCCTGCCAGACCTTGGAACAGGTGATATGACCATAGGCGGACGGGGTCTTTTTCAGGCTGATGATGGGCTCGGGCAGCTTGCCTGCAAAGTAGTGCTTGTTGAGCTCGCGGAACATCTTTTCCAGCTGACCGGCAGCGCGGGAGGTTTTGACAGTCTGTTTCATGATTTTTCGGTCCTTCCTCTTGATAAAAAAGGCCGGGACAGGTATAATATTGGTGTAGCCCGCCCCGGCGGGTGTGTTGGGCTCTATACAGTGCAAACTTTGGACGGTACGCGCTGTATGGGGCTTTTTTCGGGTGATGTCAGGTGATGCTCAGGCGGGTGCCGGTGACCGTTTTGCTGTACTGGTCGTACAGATCGGGTGCTACGGCCTTGATGGCTTTGCTGTCCAGTCGGGTGCTGGAGAAATCAGACAGGCGGACTTTGTGGCAGCCTACTTCCAGATAGTTGGTGGAGCGCTCAGCCAGTGCCTCGCGGATCTGGCTCTTCAACTGTTCCTGTTCAGCCTGTGCGGCCTCGATCAGTTGGGCGGCCTCCTTGTACTGCTCGACAAGGGTCAGTAAAACGTTAATGCTCATGTGTGTACCTCTTTTCAAATCGTTGGGTGAATGGTCGGATGTGAGAACAGGTGTTCCCGATGGCATGAGTATACCAGTTAACTGGACTTGCGTCTATTGACATAATCAACAACGTTAACTGGTTTATTTCTGCGGAAAATGTACAATGATACCAATTAACTGGTATTGCAAAAATTTACTATAATAGGTGTATTTATGGCAACAAAAGAAGCGCACAGCAGGGCAAATATAGAATATAATCGGCGCCAGGACAACATCATGATTCGACCCTCCAAGGAGATGGGCGCAATAATCCGCCAGTCTGCTGCAGCCGAAAACATGAGTGTACAGGGGTATGTTTTGCAGACTCTCTACGCAAGAACCGGCGCAACAGGGGGCGGGGTGATTAAAAATCCGGAGACGGGCTCCCTTTCCTTAGAACAGCGGAGTTGTCTTATCTCCCCAGACCGGGAAAAAATCTTGCGGGACATTCTGCGGGATATCGTGCTGAACACAGCTCCGGGCGAACGAACTGCGCTTTCGGAGATGCTGGTGCAGATTATAGATGAGAGCGTAGAGCAAAATGCAGACAGCGTTTATCAGACGATGACGGATTCGTTGTTGTAAAATCGGCCTCTGTCTTTCACAGAAATGTGATCGGCAGGGGCCTTTTTAGCGCAAAATAGTCTGACCCAGAGCGGGTGGTAGCTGCAGTGACGGGATGCTGATTGTACCTATATATAAATAGGGGCAGCAGGGGAGAGGATAAAAATTATGTAGTACTGTGCGATATACCTCGTCAGAACTTCTGACTGATGTGACAGCATATACCGACTTTTCAGCGCGAGGGAACGCTCTCTATTTAACGGTTGTCATTACATCGGGGTTGCTATCACACCTGACTGCACTCTCCAGCGCCTTGGACAACTATATGACCACACATTTTGTCCATCGATGATTTCATCTGGAGCTTTCATGCGAAACTGGGCAATGTGCAAAAAAGTTCTGGCTGAATCGCATTTTTTTCTAAAACATGGATGGATACATTTCCTCGGATTTCTATTGATTCCCAGATATAACCATGATAGAATAATAAGAGAATTCAGACGGCCACGTAGAAGAACTGGTATCCTCTGTTTTGTGATGGAAGGATACGCCTTGATTGCGGTAAGGAGGTGAATCCAGTGGACTTATGTCTGTTTGCGAACAATCATGTGATAGATCATGAGGAAACCCGAATGATAGATCAAAATAAAAAGCCCACTACTGTTTCCCTTGCTGGCGTGATGCGCAAAGGTGAAAATGAAGTGGGCTTGTTGAGGTTCTACAAAAAAGTGAAATATTGCATACTGAAAGCAATACACATGCGACGCTTGAGCTGTAGCATGACGTTCTGGTTTTCATTACGGCCACATTGCATTTGAAATGACCTTGGGTGAAGCTGTCGTCCGAGGGCTTTTGCTTGCCCGGAGATCAGGAATAACGGTCTGCCGGTTTTAGGAAAAGAGGAACGGTTATCTAAAAGGAAGGTGCTTGCGGGAACGGTGTGAGTTAAAGGGATTACTTTATAGCAGTTTGTGTTTTTAATGCGCAAGCAGCATCCGCAAACTGCATATCGCAAATATGCCGTGTTGATAGGGCACTATTTCTGAAAATTGCGATAAAACGAATGACGATAAGAAGTGCATAGACAAGGATTTATGTGAGGAGAAAAAATGGCTACGAATACTGTTGGAATCGATAAGGAAGTTGAAGTTAACCGCAAGGAAAATCTGCGCGACCATCGCCTGTACTGGATCGGACGTCGGACGCAGGATATTATTTTATCTTCTGTGGCACTGGTGGTGTTGTCACCGGTCATGCTGGCTACGGCTATCGCAATTGTGGTGGACGACCCGTCTGCGGGTCCTGTTTTCAGTCAGGAACGTATCGGCCGCAACGGTAAGCCCTTTAAGTTCTATAAGTTCCGCTCCATGTGCCCCAATGCAGAGGCAGAACTGGACGACCTTTTGGATCAGAACGAGATGGATGGTCCTGTGTTCAAGATCAAGGACGACCCCCGCAT
>ENA-OYYQ01000129-OYYQ01000129.1-human-gut-metagenome-genome-assembly--contig:-NODE-129-length-44823-cov-13.876541_pt1 | contig 44823 bp, 42 predicted proteins | sample MGYA00243252_ERZ653455 | MGnify/ENA primary metagenome ERZ653455 (study PRJEB26926, sample SAMN06164940) | human gut metagenome | biome: ENVO:00009003; feature: ENVO:2100002; material: ENVO:00002003...
AGGCGGCGGGTTCGAGTCCCGTATCCTGCTCCAGAATATGGCGGTGAAACGTTCAGAATCTGTTCGTTTTACCGCTTTTTGTTTGTGTCCATTTCAAAAAATAACGTAAAATTTCGTCCTAACTCCTCATAAACTCCCCAATAAGCTCCCCAAAATACGGCACTTCCAAAGGATTTTTCTTTCCCTCAGGAGTGTCGTTTTGTCCATATTTATTTTCTTCTTCCTCCCCCACCCCCAAAAGCAAAGCGGCAGGCTCTGGAACAGCCTGCCGCTTTTATTGTGCAACGAAAATTCTACCTCAGCGTATCATCAACACTTCTTCATCCGCTCCAGCGTCTCGTCCGCCTTGATGGCCTCCGGCGTGAAAGAGTTATTCTTCCACCACGCCACCAGCGCTGCAATGCTCGTAATGCCCGCCGTGACCAACTGCTCCACGGTGGCGCTCTCAATGGGCAACACCGGCTTGCCCAGGGCGCTCAGCACCTGATTGGTCAGTGCCAGCAGCAGGCAGGCCGTGCGTGCCACGGTGCCCGCAGAGATGGTCGGTTCGTTGTAAGTAGAGATGTGTGCTTTCATGTTCAGCTTCCTTTCTGCTCTTCTTCCGAGCGCTGCTTTAAAATATCCACGGCTCTTGCCAGTGCCTTCGGGATCGGTACACCCATCAGCCCCGCATTCTCGATGATGCTCAAGGTCTCGTTCGCAATAAAGCCGATCACCACCGCGTCCCGCACAAAACTGGAGCCCATCACGGCATCCAGCCTGCACGCCACCAGTACGATCAGCAGGCTCATGCCCTTGCGGCACAGGCCCTTCCACCCTGCCCTGCTTTCCAGCGTGCCGGTCTTGGTTTTCGGCGAGGCATGGAACACCCCCGCCACGATCAGACCGGTGATGTAGTCCACCGCCATGCAGATGATCAACGTCTGCAGCGCCGCATCCCAGCCACCGTACAGACTGGCAATAGCGCCGCCGATCAACCCCACAGCAGTGCAAAAATACTCCTTCATCTTCACTTCCTCCTTCATAACGTCCATCTGCTCTTGTTCGCCCGGGTATCCACGTGCACCCAGTCGGTGGCCCTGCCCACCTTGACGGGGTAGCGTCCCACGCCGCCCCAGCCCGGCATCAGGCTTTCGGCGTAGGCGGCCACGTCCTCCACGCTCACGCCCTTCACCCGGATGTCTGCCGCCCTGCCCAGCAGGTGCTGGCTGCTCTTTGCTCCGCCCACGGCTGCGTTATGCGCCGCCGTGCGGTAGCCGCTGGTGATCACCACCGGCTTGCCGAAGTGCTCCCGGATGCACTGGAGCACTACGGTCAGCACCTCGTCCACCATAACGGTGTCGGTGCCGTCCCGGCAGCGCAGCTCCCGCACCTTAAAGTCCGGTGCAAGGCGGTGGTTGCCGTCTGCCATAAGGCTGTACTGTTTAATCGCCATAGTCCACTTCCTTTCCTTTTTTATTGATGATGCAGGCCTCTATACAATTTATGGCTGCCCGCTATCAAACAACATACTTCTTGTGCTGGCTTCGCACATCGTCGCTCTGTACATCCGCATAGATCATCGTCGTTGCAATGTTCGCGTGTCCGAGCATCTTCTGGATGTTGGTCACATCCATGCCGTGCTGCAGCGCGTGCGTCGCAGTAGTGTGCCGGATCAGATGCGGGTATACATCACGTTCCAGCCCGGACTTCTCACCAAGCTGCTTGATGATTTTTTCGATTCCGGCCTTGCTCAATCTGGTGTGCGGGCTGCCCTCGTTAGTTAATTAGTTTTGCATGAGCATAATCAATACAAATCAGTTTTCTTTCACGTATAAATTTGTCAGCATTTGCTCCACCACCACGGATAATGCAAACCGTTTTTGTAGAAGTGTTAATAGTTACCAGATTATACGCATTACAATTTTCACCGTGCCAAAGGTCAGTGTTTTTCCATTGGTTAATGTTCTCGACATTAGACGTTGCAATGCAGTACATAAGTTGTCTGTTGTCACCAGCACAGACCCAAATATCATCTTGATGCGTATGGCCGCATATATAACCAACGAAGTGCAATCCGCCGTCAATTGAAGTTTTAACAGTATCAACGACAGAGTTTGGAAGGGTACAATCTTTTTCTATCGGCATAACTCTTTCGCTTGTGTGATATTTACTAAAACTACAATCCATAGATTTGGCCAAACCATTTGGTGCGTGAGTTGCTATAATGACATGGTAGCCGCTTTCTTTAGCATTGTTCAAAAGTAGTTGCAGCCAAGACGTTTGATTTGTTGCTTCATCCAATGTTGAATCGCTCATGTAAAGCATTGTGTCAATTACAATTAGCCGTACTTTTTTATCAACATAATCTTTATGATAGTAAGATGTTCCTTTTTCATGAGTAACATTCCAAATGGATTCAAATGGGGCAATATATAAGCTGTCTCTTTCACTCATTGGTAAAAACGTCCAGTTATAAACGCCACTCGAATATGAAGCAGAATCATGATTTCCAATGCACGTCATTATTTTACTATTCCACCATGATGATATATCCCCATTACTATTTGCAACAATATCGCCAGTGCAAATAGCATCATCAATGCCATCTTTGTAGTATTCAATATCGTGAGAAATTTGGTCTAATGCTTTTTTATCTGCATGAATATCGCTAAAATGCAGCAATGTTACACAATCTCCAAACCTCGATTGTGCCAATTTCTTCTTTATTTGTGTGATATCTGTCTCTAACGCATTTGATAAATCACCTATATCTTTTTCAGCAGCGCTAATTCTAGTATTCACTTTCGCGATTTCTGGCTCTGGATACAGAATATATTTAATCCTAATAAAATCAAATATATTTTCACTCCGTAGTGCATACTTTTCTCCGTTACGAGTTGCAGTTACGGTAATACAGTAGCTTTTAGCTTCTGCACTAATCTGCGATTTGCTGACATAGTTTTTACTCAAATCACTGATTTCTTGAATTCTAGAACTATATTTTGTTCCCGGAATGCCAGTTTCATTGTATGTCCACAAGTCAAAAGTAAAATCCAATCCCAAACCATAATCGTCAAAACCAAACTGAATATAAGCAAAATCCTTTGGGATAGGAATAACTTCGCCAACTCTGACATAAAACTCGTTATTGGGATTGCCAAGGGTGCCGTTTAGCACAGATGGTACAAGCGCTGCCGGTTCTTCGCCGACTAACTCAATTTTGAAACAATCAGAACCAACGCTATTTATTCTCAACGGAATAGGGGCGTCTTGAGAATCATAACATGATACACCCACGCCAAATGCCTTGTCTGCCCAGTTTTCGATAATAACATGATTTTCCGTTGTAAATAAATAAGGATCTAAATCAATGATTTTTGATGCTGATTGTGTCTCAACGTTTCCATCACTATATGTTCTGTATACCCATTCGTATTTTGTGCAATTTTTTGGAGGAGATACCATCGTAACAACTGCTCGTTTGCTTTTCCCCCATGGCATAGAATATTTCATGCCAACAGCATTTGCGTTTCCGGTATTTCCGAGTGAGCCATTTCTAACAATAGGTACTACAATTTTTAACGCATTTGATAAATCACCTATATCTTCCTTTAGCTGATTTTCCACCCCCTTCGCTCTTTCCGTCTCCTCCTTCACCGCCGTGCCCATCGCCTCGGGGTGCTGGGTCAGGTAGCTATCCACCTGCGTGCGGATCAGGTCCTCCTTCAGGTTCAGCCCGCCCGCGTTCAGGGTGTCCACCTGCTGCTGCAGCTTCTGTTCCGCCCCCTCCGCGCGGCTCTTTTCCGCCTTCAGGCTCTCGGTCTGCGCATCGCTCTGCTTGCCCACCGCTGCCGCGTCCGCCGGCGCTTCCGGCACCCGCAGCGTCGCATCGGTCTTCGTAAGGTCTTTGCCGTTCAGGTCAAATACTTTACCCATGTTGTTCTCCTTTACTGTTTCCATGCGGCTTTCAGCCGGTCGTAGATGGTCTGCATCTCGCTGCTCGCATAGGCCGCGTTCCGCAGCAAGGTCAGTACCAGCTCCTTCTCGCGCTTGGTCAGCCCCTCCGCCGGGCGGTTCTGTGCCGCAATGGCTTTCGCCGCCTCCGCACTTGCCTGTGCGGACGCTGCGCTCTTTTTCGCCAGCGCCGCCGCCTCCCGGATGCTGTCCACAAAAATGTCGTAGTCGTTCATCTGCTTCACCCTTTCGTGATCTCTCCGTTCGCCACCGCCCGCAGCATGCTCCCCGGCAGCGTAAATGCCGGCCGGCTGTACAGGGTCATCGTTGTAGTTGTGTATTTGCAAGTCGTAGCGCTGCACTTCACGTTCTGCGCCCTTCCACCACTTCCGCATACAGTCGCCCGGGTCAGGTTCTCACTCTCTGGCAATCCATCTTCCGATGCATCCACCACCGGGGTCCGCGTCCAGAATGCTTTCTCCTTGTCTGCAAAGGTCTTCAGTGCATCTGCGCCTTCCAGCACCTGTCCGGCCGGGTCTCTGGTCGTGTCCAGGATGCCCAGCTCCACCGCCGAAAGCAGGAAGATCTTCCGCGTCAGTACGCCCGCCTCGGTGGTTCCGTTGCCCGGCACATACCGGATCTTGGTCGCGCTCATGGCCTCCAGCATCTCTGCGTCAAAGCGCGCCATAAAGGCCCCGGTCAGCCACCGGTCGATCTCGCTTCCCGCGTATGCGTTCACGTCCTTGTCGTTCCACCGCCGCGCATCTGCAAATTCCTGCCGTACCAGCAGGGTGCGTCCCTCTCCGTTCAGGCTGCTCTCGTAGTCGTGCGCTGCCACAAGGTACTCAGTCAGCGCCCCGTTCTCCCGGATGGTCACCACGCTGCCCACCTTCGCGTTCCCCAGCAGCGCCTGTGCCGCTGTCGCCGTGATCTTCACATCCCCGGTCACCGCATCCAGATGCACCCGCCCGGTACCCGGGTCGTAGGCGGTCTCGGTCAGGTCCTTGCCGCCCATCTTCACGCTCACGGTGCGCATCTCGTAGTTTTCCCGCACGGTCAGCACCGTCTCAAAGGCAGCACCCTCCAGCACCGTGGGCGCCGTGTTCCCGGAAGTCACGTTGGTCAGCGCCTGCGCCACGCTGTAATACACGTCCTTTTTCTTCACCTGCACCACGCACAGCGCCTGCTGCTCGCCCGCTGTCGCCAAGATGTTCGTGCTGCCCACCGCCACTGCGGTCACTTCTCCGTCCACAAACTGCACAATGCCCGGCACGCTCACCGCCCAGTGCACCGTCTTGTCGGTCGCGTTCTCCGGCAGTACCGTGGCAGCCAGGCTCGCGGTATCCTCCACCTTCAGTTCCAGACTCCCCCGGCTCAGCCGTACACTCTCCACCGGCACGATCCGGTTTCCCGCCGCCACCTTGCAGCTTGCGCTGTGCGTGCCCACCGTCGCGGTCACCACCGCATCGCCGTCCGCCAGTGCCGTCACCGTGCCGTCCTGTACCTGTACCACGCCCTCCGGCGCAGCACTCCACTGTACATTGCGTTCGGTGGTGTCCTCCGGCCAGAAGCGCACCTCCAGCGCCTTGCTCTGCCCGATCTTCAGCTCCATGCTCTCCGGCTGCACCAGCAGCTTGCGCAGCGGCACCGCCGCCGTGGTCACCTGTACCGCGCAAGCGGCATACCTTGCGCCCGCTCTCGCCGTGATCAGCGCCGTGCCCTTCTGCACCGCCGTCACCTTGCCGTCCTGCACCTCTGCCACGCCCTCCGGCTGCACCATCCAGTGCACCGTCTTATCCGTGGCATTCTCCGGCCAGATCCGCGCCGTCAGCACCGCGTTCTCTCCCGCCTTCATCTGCAGCATCACCCGATCCAGCCGGATGCGCTCCACCGGCACCGTGTCCGGCTGATCCGGGATCTTGTCCATCCAGCTTTGCCGCAGCTCCGCGTGCACCGCCGCCATGTCCGGCGCCGCATAGCTCATGCCCTCCAGCATCCGCATCAGCTGCACCCGGTCCGGGCACAGGCTCTCCGCCGCCCGCGCCGCCTGCTGTGCAGCCTGCTGTGCTGCCAGCGCGTCCTCCATCGTCCGCTGCGCATACTGGTAGTACAGCGGCAGCAGCGGGGCAGGCATCCCTTCCAGCGCCTCACCCATCTGCAGCGTCTCGTGGCAGATGTACTTTTCCGGCTTCGTCATGGCACGGTATCCCTGCCCGTCCACCGCCATCAGCATCCACAGCCCGCTGCGGCAGGCGGTAAACCGCCCGTCTACCTTCACGCCGTGCTCCCGGTCCAGCAGCGCCGGTTCCGGCACGCTGCCGTCCTCCCGCTCAACGTGCAGCGTCACCTCCATGCCGTCCCAGTCCTCCGGCAAACTAAACTCCAGCCGCTGCACCTTCGCGCTGCCGCGTCCGCCCAGCTTCAGCACCTTCTGCTCCGGGCCATACTCCACACCGCCAAAGGTGCGCTTTAAAATTCTTACCAGCATCTCCCGGCCTCCTTTCCGTATCCAGTTTACCGCAGCCCAGCGCCCAAAACACCTGCGGACATTCTCACACAAAACACACCCCGGCAGCTGTTCCTTCACAGCCGCCGGGGTGTTTGTCTTTGTTTGTTATTGTTTGTCTTTACCGCAGGTCTGCCCACGGGTCGCTCGCCGGTACTTTGCTCTTCTTTTCGGCATCGCTCACCCAGCCGTCCAGCGTTTTCTGGGTGTACAGCGGGTTATTATCCGCATCCCGCAGCGCCAGCAGCATCTCGTCCAGCTGTGTCCGGTCGTATTCGCTGCCCGCCACATACTCCGGCTTGCATACTGCGGTGATCTTGCTTTTCACGCTGCCAAGGCTCTTGCCAGCCCGCAGCAGCCTGTCCAGTTCCTCCTGTACATCCTTTGCCCGCACGCTCTCCAGCGCCTGCTCCAGTGCGTCGGTCACGCTCTCGCTGTCGCCCTTCAAAAGGGTGTCGCCCTTCTGCTCCACCGCGCCGGTCACCATGTCGATCACCGCCTCGCGCTTCGCTGCGTCCGCCTTTGCCCTCTGGTCAATGCCCATGGTCTCGTACATCTCCCGGATGATCTGCCGCGTCAGCTGCTCCCGCCGCGCATCGTTTCCGTTGTTCCGCGCCTGCGCTGCTTCCAGCACATCCGGGTCATACAGTTTCAGCCGTTTCTTCAGTTCGCTGTAGATCTTGTCCTCCTTTCCCATGGCCCCCAGCTTCTCCATGGCCGCCTGCGCCTCGCCGGTGTCGCCGTTTGCGTAGGCTTCATATAGCCGGTCGTACTGTCCGGTGGCGCTCTCCGGCAGGGCGTTAAAGCTGAACTTTCCGCCCCGTGCCACGGTCTGGATGTCGTCCCAGTACCCCTGCACTGCGTCCACCAGCTTCCGCCCGTTGCCGTAGGGTACGCCCGCGATCTCCATCCCGTCCTCGATCAGGTTAAAGGTCCGGGTGTGCAGCCTGTCCTCGTGGGCTTCCAGCTGCGCCTCGGTCATCCCGCTTGTATCCCTGCGACACTCTGCAAACCATTTTGTCACATCGCCCATCAGGTCGTTCACCGCGCTGATGTTCGTGGCGCTCACCACGTCGTAGTCCTTGCCGCTCATGGCATTGTCCACCGCGCTGTACAGCTCACTGCCAAACAAAAAGTTGCCCGCCGCACTCTCGGTGAATAGCGCCGTGAACCGCTTCAGCATGCTCTCCAGCGTCACATCTCCGTTTTCGTCCTGCTCCCGGTCCCACCGGTGCAGCAAAAAGTCCGCGCCGATCTTCATCAGTGCAAACACCGCCGTCTGCGTCACCTGACTCACCACCGCCCGGTTCAGCTGCTTGCCTGCCCGCTGCACCTCGCTCCGGTTCTCTGCGCTCTGCTGCGCCTTGTACCGCGCGCTCTGGGTCTTGTAGTCCATCACCGCATCGGCTAAAATGCCGTAGTTCTGGAAGCGCTGGGTCGTAAACATGGTAAACGCCTTCACAAACTCGTCCGGGTTGCGCTGGATGCCCGCCCGCTGCATCACCGTGTAGTTGGGCTGCGTGCGCTCGATCACCTTCTGGTAGGTCTCGTTCACCGCCTTCCAGTATTCCTCGCTCCCCGCCTTGGCTGCTTCTGCGCTGAACTCCGCCGGGTGGTTCTTCACATAGGCCTTGCTGCCCTCCCACAGCGCCGCCACCGTGATCTCGTCCATTCCGTTGATCCACCCGGTCAGCGCCTTTGGCAGCTTGTCCATGGCCTTCTCTGCAAGGCTTCCGTCCTTGCCAATACTCGCCAGCTCTCCGCGCTGGCTGCCCCGCTTGCGGTATTCCAGCAGCGCGTCCCCGTGCTGGGTGATCTCCGCCTCCAGCGCCGCCCGCTGCTTTGCCGAAAGGTTCTTCACAAAAGGCACCACCGCCGCCATGGTATCCATGCCCAGCACTGCGCCCGCCGTGGGTAAACTCGCCGCCTGCGCAATGGCAACGCCCGGGTTCAGGGTCAGCACTGCGCCCGCGTAGTTGCCCCGCAGCCGCGCCGCCATCCGGCTCACGCCGTTGTCCCGCCTGCGCTGGGTGGTCTGCAGGTCGGTCAGCAGGTCGTTGATGTAGTTCACCGTGCCCTTGCCCCACTGCTCCTTGATGATCTTGTTCTTCAGGTTTCCCAGCCCGTCTGCGGTCTCCACGTTACTGTTCAGCACCTTCTGTACATCCCGGATCGGCAGCGCTAGGCCCGCATACGCCGCCGTGTCCCGCAGGCTGCGCTGTACCACGCTGCTGCACTCCTCCAGCAAAATGGGCTTGCTGCTCTTTACACGGTTCTTCAAAAAGCCCCGTCCCTCAATGGTCGCGTCAAGATTCAGTCCCTCGATCTGGGTCGCCAGCACGCCCTTGTCCACCGCAATGGGGTAGTAGTTCTTCACCTGCGCCCGGTTGTACCCCAGCAGCTGCATGCTGGTCTCGTTGATCAGGTTCGTGGTGTAGCTGCCAAAAAACTCCTTCATGTCCGCGATCCACGCCCGGTCGTAGTCGGTCAGCGCCGCCTCCACCGTGTTCAGTACGCTGTCCGGCATGGGGTTGCCCTCCGCGTCCTTCAGCATGCCCAGCTGTACGGTCTGCCCCTTCTGGTACGCCTGCTCAATGTCGCCAGCGCTGTACAGCTTTGCGTCCGGCAGCACCATGCCGCCGGTCATCAGGTGCTCCACACTGTCCTTGTTCTGTAAGTGCATGTACAGGCTGCACAGCTGCGCATGGGTCAGCGGCACCGCCTCGCCCTTGCTGTCCACAAGGCCAATGTCCACAAGCTTCGCTCCCGGGCCCGCAAACGCTGCCATCTCCTTCAGGTGCTCCTTGCCGGTCACGTTGCTGAACTTTTTCTCGCCCTCAATGGTGATCTCGGTCTGCCGCCGCTGTCCGTCGTTCAGCATCCGCGCCAATTTCTCCATCTGTCCGTCCTTGGCATATCCGCCGATCATGCGGAACACCCGCTCCGCGCCCAGCATGTCAAGGTTGTACTTCGTCAGCAGGTTGTGCAGCCCGTCCAGCGCCCCGCCGGGGTGGTTGCCCTTGCTGGCCTGCACCTCTCCCGCCGCCGTCACGGCGATCTTGTCCACCTCTTCCGCCTTTGCAAGGCTCAGCGTCTTGTTCGCGGTGCGGATCACATGCAGCGTGCTGCTGGTAATGGCATTCAGCATCCGCATCTGCTCCAGCGTCAGGGGCAGATAGGTGCGGTTCTCGGTGTCCCGGATCCGTGCCCGCAGCCGGTCGCGCAGCATCTCCGCCTTCTCGCTCTCCGGCAGCGCCTCGGCCTCTGTCAGCTGCTCGTGCAGCTTTGCAAGCCGTACCTCCTTCGCGGCGGTCATATCCTCCCGCAGCGTCTGGATCAGCACCGGCACCCCGCTCTTCTTCCAGTCCTCGGTCATGGCTGTGGGTGCGCTGTCCGTGCCCATCGAGCGGTTGATGCTGTCCTGCAGCGCCGTCAGCCGGTTCAAGGCGCGGTCGTTCAGCACTGCCTGATTTGCCAGCTTCGCCACCTCGGCTGCCTGCACGATCAGGCTCTGCTGCACATACTTGCCCGGGCTCGGCCGCAGCACCAGCTGGTTCAGCGCCGCTGCGTTGCGCTGTACGCTCTTGCGCACCTTGTCCATCTCACGGCCTTCCCGCGCCTTCTTCACCCGCTTTTCCGCCAGCGCCTTCGCCACCGCAATGTCCTCGTCCCGCTGCTGCCGCGCCGCCTCAATGGCAAGGGCATTCCGCTGCGCCTGCTTTTCGGCAAAAGCCTCCCGCTTGCGCTCGCTCTCTGCCTCCCACTCGGCGATTTCGTTTTCCTGCACGATCAGCGAGTACTCCGCCGTGTCCGCGCGCCGGGTCTCCTGCCGCAGCTGCCATGCCAGCTCGTTCTTTTCGCTGCGCAGCCGCTTTACTTCCAGCTGCGCCTCGTCCAGCATCTCCTGTCGCTCCGCCTTCAGCCGTTTCTTTTCCTCCTTCCACTGCCGTTCATAGCTCTCCCGCAGCACCGTCATCTTCTCGTTTAGATCTCCAAGGTTCGTAATGTCCACGCCCTGCGTTTCCAAAATGTCGTTCAGCTGCTTTTCTGCCTTCGCGTTCGCCTTGGCCTTCTGCACCTCTGTGTGCTGTCCCGCATCCCGCCGGTTCTGCGCCAGCTTCTCCCGGAACAGCGCCTTCTGCCCCTTCTGGATGCCCTTCAGCTCCCGGCTCACCTCGGCAGCCCGCTCCTCGGTGCCCGCTGCGGCTCTGGCCACCTGCATATTGTGCTGCATGATGCCCTCAAAAATGGCCTCCGCGTCGGTCATCTCCGGCACATTCATCACGTCGCCCAGCATCCGGCCCGCCAGCTCCACCCGCGCGTCCTCGTACTCTGCCTCGTCCGCAAACCGGCTCATCATCTTCGGCTTAATGGCATCATGCAGGTTCATCAGCACGTCCAGCCACTCGGTGCTCTCCATGCTCAGCGCACCGTCCACACCGGCCTGCTCCGCAGCCGACCTCCACAGCGCCCGCGCGCCGTCCCGCACATAACCCACCGCGCTCACATCGTTCACAATGCTCTCGTACTGCTCCGCCGGGTTGCCGTCCCGCACGCCCTCGGCCTGCCGCAATGTCACGCCGTGCCGCCGTGCCTCGGCCACTGCCTCGCCCCAGCTGCCGTACCGGCGCACCAGCTCCGCCTTTGCCGCGCCGGTCTTATTCACCGTGTACTCCAGCTTGTGCAGCTCCGGGTATTCGTCCCACAGCTCGCTGTTGCGGTAGGTCGCCCCGTCCAGCACCTCGCCCGCCAGCGTTTCCGCCAGCGCCTGCGCCTTGCTCATGTCCGCACCCTCGGCCTTCAGGTACTCAACCAGCACCTGCGCCTCGTTTGCCAGCTTCGTCCGGTCAGCCCGGCTGCCGTTGGTGCGGGTCCACCGCACTGCCAGCCCCTCCAAGCTGTCCCGGCTTACCTTCACACCCCGGGTCAACCCAAAGAACTGCCCCAGCGTGTCCAGCGCCGCCGCCTTGTCTGCAATGGCTCTGCTGGCCTGCCGCTGGTCGCTGCCCTTTGCCTCCCGGTCTGCCTGCTGCGCCAGCGCAAAGCGCACATTCGGCACCTTGTTAAGCAGCGCCGTCCGCGCCTCATCGTCCCCAGCCTTGTACAGCTGCACCGGCACTCCGGCATCCTTCAGCTGCTGCACCAGTGCTTCGCTTGCATTGTCCGGCAGTATCGCCGCACGCACCTCGTCAAAGCCCACCGCACGCTGCGGCTTTGCCTCAAAGTACCCGGTCGGTATCTTCGCCACGTCCTTGTACAGTTTCAGGACCCTCTGTGCCGCGTCCTTGCTGATCACATAACCTTCTTTGGCAAACGCCTTGCCGATGGCTGCGGCCGTGTGCTTTCCCTGCGCCGCCCGCAGCAAGATCTCGCCCAGCACTTCCCGCTCTGTATAGCCGCCGTCGCGCCGCAGCATCTGCACAATCTGCTCGATCTGTCCGTCCGCATCCTCCAGCAGTTTCTCGTACTCCGCCTCCGGCATCTGCTGCAGCCGGTCCTTGTCCGCTCGCACCTCATCCAGTGTTTTGTACTCTGCCGCCGCCGTGCTCAGCAGCGTCCTTGCCGAAAGCCCCCATGCACCCTTACCCCGGGCCTGCTCCTGATTCATGGCATTCACCAGATTCTCCAGCGTGTAGGGGTTGTGCAGCTGTGCAAAGCTTCTCCGGTTTCCGTTCCGGGTGTAGATCTCCTTTCCGTTGTAGATGCCCTTCCTGCCCAAGGTCTTCTCCACCTGCGGCAGCAGCCACTGTTCCACCTTTGCATCCGGAGCTTTTTGCTGCAAAGCCTGTCGCATGGCATCCGTGTCCTTTACCATCTTTGCAGGCTCATTTCCGGCATCCAGATACTCGTACGCCCTCTTTAACCACAGGTACAGTTTCGGCGGGATCAGGCGGTTCACTTCTTCTGCCTCCTTCACCGCCTGCAGCACAGCATTTGCTTTGTCGTGGTTGCCGTTCTTGGCATCCGTCTCCACAATATCCCGCAGCACATCTTCTCCGCCTACCGCCTCGATGATCCGTTCGCTTCTAGCTTTCTGTTCTTCCGTAAACCGCTGCTCCTGCTTCGTCACAACATCCACGTCTTCACCCTGCGCTGCCAGATACGCAGCCTTCACCGCATCGCTGTGTGCCAGTTCCTCCGCGATCTGCTGCGGGCTCTTTCTGGACACTTCCATGTCCATCGTTCCGGTTATGACATTGCCCCGGGCAAATTCTCCCCCAGCGGTCTGGCGGCTCAGCTGTGCAAGCGTAGCGTTCAGCACTCTTGCTTTGTCCGCGTGCACCTCGTACTCCACGCCCGGCCTTGTCGGGGTCCACGCATCCGCGCCGTACACCCGGTTCGCCTTGTCCACCATGGGGTCAATGGTGTCGCTGCCAAATACCAGCGATACCGGCCCGTACTTCGTGTGCCCCTCCCGGGCTTTCACCACCGCAATGGACGGCGACGGCATCCCGCCCAGCTGCAGTGCCTCGCGCAGGTTCTGCTCGGTCAGGTTGTGCACCGCCACCAGTTCCTTCTGGCCGTCCACCTCCACCGGTGCACTAAGCGCAAACCGCACTGTTTTCTGCACAGCTGCATTGTTTTCCTTGCTTTCGCCAGCATCCTGTGCTATACTTGTCTTAGCAGGAAAGCCCGGGCGTTCACCGCCCTCCTCGGTCTTGAAGACCGTGTCAGCGCTTTCCTGTTTTTGTTTTATATGCCCCTCGTTGTTATCCTTGCTTTCGCCAGCATCCTGTGCTATACTCTTGTTAGAGACTTCCGGCAATCTACTCCTTGAATCCTCGGATTCTACGTGGGTACCACCGGAAGTCTCCATAAAGCTCTCTGGCTGTCTACTCCTTGAATCTTCGGATTCTACGTGGGTATCGCCGGAGGGCTTTATTTTTGTGGGCTCAATATTTACAATATCATAAAAGATCTCCCGCGTGTCCGGCTTAATGGCGGTCAGCACATCCGCCTCGTATGCGTTTGTCCCCACGCGGATTTTAATTTTCCCACGGTTGAATGCCTCTGCGTTTTTGTGGTTAGCCGGTTCGCGGTAAACCTCGTCCGCCGTTGCAATGATCTCGTCCAGATTTGCCGCCATCCGCATTTTATCTGCATACACGCTTTCATTTGTACGCTGAAGCAATCCGGTATATTTTGAACGCACAAACTCTCCGCGTCCATCCTTATGGTTCAGGATCTTCCAGCCGTTCCGCATAAAGCCATCCGGGAATCGTTCCTTGATGGCCTGCTTCACCACAGACTTCCAGTTTTCCTGCGAAACACCTTTCAGAATATCCTCGTCGATCTGGATGTACGTTTCTCCGTCCGTGTCATGCCTGATCTCAAACCGCACCCCCTGCGCCGCGCCGTTGCCTTCAATGGCAGCGGCGTTTTCTTTTGCCTCCCGCAGGTTGTCCATCGCCTTTTCTGCGTGCGCAAAATAGGCATCCTGCAAAGCCTTCTTCTGCGCCTGGGCAAGGTTCTTTGCGTGCAGCGCCGCCCGGTTCTCCGGGTCGATGGTCAGGATCTCCTTTGCCTTGCTGATGATGCTGCTCAAAAGCTGCTTCACCGCGTTCACAGCCTTGGTAATGGTGCCCGCCTTGCCCGCGTTTTTGTCCGCCTGCGCCCGCTGGAACTGTGCCCACCGGGTCATGTCCTCCACGGTCTCAAAAATGCCGCTCCAGCTGTCAGCCACCAGCTCCTCCGCTGCCTGTTCATAGGTCAGGTTCTGGGCTGCGTAGTCCTGCATCTTGTCCCGGATCATCCGATCCACGTTCTCGTAGCCCTCGCTCTCTGCCAGATACTCCAGCGCCCTGTCCATCAGCGCCTTTGCGCCCTCCGCGTCCAAAGCGTTGTACCAGTGGAAGTCCTCGTGCAGGATCGTTGCAAACACATTTTCGTTTCCATCCGCAAAGAAAATGCGTCCCGTCTCCGTGTCTATGTACGCCTTCACCCGCTTGCTGGGCGTTCCGTCCGGCCCCCGCAGCACGCTCTTTAAAACAGCATCCGTGCCGGTGCCCTCTGCGTTCAGCCGGATCAGCTGGGTGGCCATCTCGTCCGCCGTCTGCAGGCTGCCTTTCCAGATCACCCGGCCCTCGCCGCTGGTGCTCTGGCTGCTAAGCGCACCGCCCAGCCCGCCTGCCGCCTCGGTCTCGCCCTGCCCCTGCAGCCACGCTGCCTGCAAAGCCTCTTTGCCGCCGGGCTGCTGCAGCACATAGTTTGTAAAACCCGCCAGTCCGCTGGTGCTGCCCGCCAGCTCCAGCGCCTTGTCAAAGGTCTTTACCCACTCCATCTGTCCAAGCCGGTACATACAGCTCGCCGCCGAGGTATACCGGTCAAGGTCTGTAATGCTGTCCGGCACCATCCGGCTGATGGTCTCGCTCGCGCCCCGGCTCACCTTCCACCGGCTCAGCTCCCGCTGTACGCTGCGCTGCTTTTCGGTCAGGCTCTGCTGCCGCAGTCCGTAGGTCTCCCGCAGCGCGCCGCTCTGGGTCGTGTCTGCTTCCCCGGCCTGCACCGGCTGCACAGTTTCCACACTTTCCCCGGCCTTTTCCACGCTCTCATTCCTCTGAGAAAGGCTCTCTCCCGGATGGAGATCCACTGCGGCGCCGGCATCGCCGTACTGCAACGGCGAGGGAGTTTCTTCCCTCTGCCCAAGCGCTTTCTCTGCAACTGTCTGCACCGCTGCTTCGCTCTGCACCCGCTGCGCTGCAACCTCCCGCAGCGTGCGCCGGGTCGCTGCCGCCGTGTCCGGCAGCTGTACGCCATAGGTCGCCTCAAACGCTGCCCGGTTCGCCTCGTTCCCGGCCTCCGGTGCAAACATCCTGATGGTCTTTCCCGTCAGCTGCTGCGCCTGTGCCAGCTGCTCAAACTGCTGCACCGCTGCGTTGTCGCTCACCGGCGCCGCGTCAACGGTCTGCGCCACCGTCTGGCTCTCGGGAACGGTAAGAGGGTTCTGTTCCTCAAACGCAGCGTCCTCAATAACCTGCGCCGCAGCTGCTTCCTCCCGCTGCACCTGCTGTGCAGCCTGTACCGCATCCACCTGCTGCTCTGCTGTCCGCTGTTCCTGTGCCGCACTCTCCCCGGGCTCCAGCGCTCTCTTTTCCATCGCCCGGTACTCCTGTGCCAGCTGTGCGGCCTGCTGCTGTGCCTGTACCTGCTGCGCCTTGTAGTCGATCTGTGCGCTCATCGCGCCCAGCCCCGTGCCCACGGCACCGCCCAGCGCACCGGACGCGCCGCCGGTCAGGCCGCTCTGCAAGGCGGTCACAAAGGTCTCCGGCTTCAAAAGCGCTTCGGCCGCTTCCTCGTCCCCGCCCAGTACGGCATCAATGGCGGTGTCTGCATAGGTCTCCACAAAGGCCTGCACCGCGTTGTCCACGCCGCCGGTCAATGCGTTCGCAACCGCCGGGTATGCCTTGGCAAATGCGCTGTCCCCGCCAAGGCCGCGCACCCAGTCCGCGATCTGCCCCGCCAGCGTGTTCTTTGCATAGTCCGCGCCCATGCTCCGTGCAAGGTCTGCCGCGCCCACGCTGTTGATGGCCCATCCCGCGCCAAACTTCGCAAGTCCGGTGGCAAGCGTTCTGCCTGCGCTCTGGCCCTTCTCCACGCTCTGTCCCATGCTCTCCGCCGCGCCCTGCGCGCTCAGCACCGGCAGCACCAGATATGGGCTTACGCCCGCCACCGCAAGGTTCTCCGCCGCGCTGCTTGCAACGCCCATGGCAGTCCGCGCCGCCGGGGTCATGCCCGCCTGCGCCGCCGCCGTGTGCCGCTTGCCGTAGTCGTACAGCTTGTACCCAAGGGTGTCCTTGTCCGCGCTGTCCGCCACCTTTGTCCCCGCAATGCGGCTGCGCATGGTGTCGATCTCCGCCTGCGTATATCCTTTTTCCAAAAGCTCTGCATCGGTGTACGGCTGCATGCTCGTTGCCGTGCTGCCCTGCTGGGCGTAGGTGGTCTTGCCGCCGGTCAGCATTCCCAGCAGCTTTTCCTGCCGTGCATCCCCCTGCACTTCTTCCCGCAGCGCCTTCCAGTTTTTCCGGGTCTCCATCTCGTTCCAGATGCTCACCCCAAGGTTCTCGCCCACCAGAATCGGCGCTGCCGCCACCGTTGCCGCAATGCCTTTTGCCGTGTCCGCGCCGCGCCGCACAAACACCGCCGCCGGGTTGTAGGCCGGGTATTCGGTCAGGTACTGCCGCGCTGTGTCGATCTCCTGCTGGCTGTACCCCATCCCCCGCAGCTGCGCGTCCGTGTACTTTGCCTTCGTCTCCTTCTCCCCGCCCGCGCTGCGGCTCGTGCCGCTCTGGGCGTAGCTGGTGTAGTCCTGCTCCTTCTGCCGCATCAGGTCCACCAGCTCCCGGTGCCGCGTGTCCGCGTCCATCCACAGGTTCCACCTGTCAAAGTCGTCCCGCTTTACGGCATTGGCTGCCTGTGCCCGCTGCTGCGGGGTATTGTCCCCGCCCGCATAGTTCCAGTCCGGTTCGTAGTCCTCCTGCCGGTCGGTCTTTACCGGGCTGCCAGTGGGCGTGCCCAGTACGCTGTCCAGCACCTCGTCCGCCAGCTTCTTGCTGTCCAGCGTCCCCAACTGCCGTGTGCCGCCGCCCATCCAGCGGGTATCCGTGCTGCCCTGCGGCAGCTGCACCCGGGTCTGCAAGGGGCTTTCCGTTGCCATCCGCACCCCGTTACCGCTCCGGCTCTGCGCCATACGGTTGCTTACCCTGTTTGCCTCGTTCTGCTTTTTCTGGTAGTTTTCCTCCCACCGGTTCATCTGCTCTTTGGTAGCCGGTTCTGTCTGCGCCGGGTGATAGCTGTCCTCGTTCTTCTTATCCTTGTACTTTCCCTCGTAATTGCGGCTCCACTGCGCCATCTGTGCTTTTGTCACTGCCATAGCGTTCTCCTTTATTTCAGCGTACCCATCGCGTATGCGATCTCGTCCTCAGAGTATCCTTGCAACCGCAGGCTGTTGTAAATGGTCTGTTCGTCCGAGCCTCTGCTCTGCTGTCCCTGCGCCGCATTTGCCGCCACCTGCATCCGTTTCGTCGTAATGCCGGTGCCCAGTTCGCTGTCCGTCAGCCACCCCGCGTCCGTCAGGGTCTTTTTGTAAAAGCTGTACATCGGGTCCGTGCTGGTCATCCCCTTAAACGCCTTGGACATGCTCATCAGCTGGCTGTTGGTAAATCCACTGCTGCCGGTCTTTCTGCCGGAAGAACTGCTTCTCCCGCTGCCCCCGCTTCTGCTTTTGCCGCTCCCGCCCGTCCCGGTGATCGCACTCTTCTGCCGCGCAAGCGCCAGCGCACTGGCGTTCTGCCGCCCGGCAATGGTGCTGTAATAGTCGGTGCTTCCCGGGTCGATGCCCGCCAGCTGCAAATAGCTCTTTGCGCCGGTGTCGTTGCCGCTGCTTGCAAGGCTTGCCCCCTGCAGCAGCGCCGCCATCTGCTCCTTGGTGGTGTCGCTCATGCCCTGCCATGCGTCCAGCATCGTGCTGTCCAGCCCATACTTTGCCAAAGTCTGGTTTGCCAGCTCGTCAAAACCCGCCTGCTTAAAGGCCGTTGCCTGCTCCATCGCCGCCAGCTGGTCGCTCAGCTGCGCCCGGCTCAGGCTGTCCGCGTACTGCTTTTCCTTAAAATCGTTCTCCCACTGCTGCTGCGTGTACCCCATGTATCCGTCATACCCAGCCTTCGCCACGCTGCCAATGCCCTTGATGATGTTCCAGATGTTGTTTTTCGCGTCCTCGCCTTCCTGCCGCGCCTGTCCCAGCCGTCCGTACAGGTAGTTGCGCCAGCTCTGTGCATTTGCCGTGTCCTGCGCCGCTTCGCTGCGCTCCATGCTGTCCTGCCCCAGCAGGGTGCTTACCATGTCCGCATTCCCCGCAAGCTCGTTCTGCCACTGCTGCAGTGCCTTGCTGCGCAGTGCCGCCAGCGCCGTGCCCGCGCTGGCGGTCTGGTCTGCCGCCGTCTGGTTCACCACGCTCTTCGTCCAGTCCGTGCCGTACCCGCCGCCAAGGCGCTGCGCCGTGCCCAGCGCTGCCGCTGCACTGTCCGCAGCGTTGCCCTGTACCCGGTTTTTGTACTCCCGAAACGCCTCGCTCAGCGCTGCGTCGGTCACGCCGGTGTCGTTCATCCCGCCGATCTTGTCAAGCCTATCGTTCACCTGCCCGGTGTATGCGCTCTCGTATGCGCCCGGCACTTCCTGCTCGGCCTGCGCCAGTCTGTCCTTTGCGTTCTTCAGCTTCTTCATCGTGCTCATGCTCCGCACTTCCTTTCTTACAGCAGCATCATAATGGCCTTAATGATCCACGGTGCAGCAGTTGCTATCATCTGTCCAATGCCCGTTGCGGTCTGGATGCCGTTTGCCTTCTTCTGCTGGTCGGCATTGTAGGCGTTGTTATACTCGTTCTGCCGGTATTCCAGCCCGTCGTACCAGTTGCTCAGGTTCTGCTGGTAGGTGTTGTACGCGCTGTTCTCCGCCTGCTGCAGGCTCGAAAGCTGGCTCTGCAGCCCGTTCTTTTTGGCGTTGTATTCTCCAAGGCTCTGGTTGTACAGCCCGTCCAGCACGCTGTCCAGCCGGTCCATCGTGCTGGCGTAGGCGGTCTGCCCCGCCTGCGTGCCGTAGCTGTTGGCATACCCGCCGGTCAGCGCCGCCGCGCTGGCCTGCGCGTTCTCGTTGTCCTTCTGCGCCTGCCGGGTGTACTGGTCCTTGTACTGCTTGTACGCCGTGTCCGCATCCGGGTCGTAGTCAAACTCGCCCATGTCCTCCAGCTTTCCCAGCACGTTGTCGATCTTCGGCTTGTACTGGCTCTGGTACGCGCCGGGCTTCGTCTGCTCGTACTGCTCCAGCGCCGTCTTTGCCTCGTTCAGTCTGCTCATGTGTTCACCTTCCTTACAAATTCCTCGTTCATGTTCTCCGTGTCCAAATGGCTCAGTACATACTCAAGCTGCTCCTGCAGCTGGTACAGGTAATTGCGCAGCTCCCGCGCATCCTCCGGGTCCATCTTTTCCCCAAACTGCGGCAGTGCAATGCCGCTCAGCCCCGCCAGACTTGCCATAGTTTCTCCTTTCCTTCTAAAAAGGCTCTACGGGTTGCGGCTCCCAGCGGCTGCTTCAGCTCTTGAGCGAGCCTTGCATCCTGCTGGCCGCGGCCCCAACAGCTCCTCCCTGTTTCGGCCGCAGGCCGCGGTCGTCGCCGTTGCCCTTGGGAGAGCTGTTTCACCGCGTCGCGTCAGCGGACGGTGAAACTGAAGGGGTTTCCTCATTTTTTAGGCCTTGCCCCCTGCACCCGGTTGCCGCTGCTGTCCGCCAGCGTCAGCGCCATGCTCCGCAGCGCGATCTGCCCTGTCCCGCTCAGCCGAATGCGCAGCGTATCGCACCGCCGGGGCACAAACGGCATGTTCAGCCGGCTGTACTGTTCCATCGCCACGCAGCTGGCCACGTCCTCAAACGCTCCGCCGTCGTAGCTCGCCGCCACGGTCAGCACACTGGGTGTCTGTGCGTCCACCCGCAAGGTGATCCGGCTCACATACTTGTCGTCCGGTACGCTCATGCCAATGTCTCCGCTCACCGCGTAAAACTCCAGCTCCTCCTCCGGCTCCTCCGCCTCCGCGCCGTCTCCCGCCGTCTGCGCCCACAGGTTCTCCCCGTCCCACAGGTACAGCCGCCGCCCGCCGCTCACCATCTCCAGCGCCCTGCCGCTCTCTCTGTGCCAGATGCCGCGCTCGGTGTCGTACACCAGCAGCCTGTCCTCTTCGCTGCCCGGGTGCCGCAGGTACAGGTAATACCGCTGCCCCACACACCCCGCCGCCGTCCAGTCCACGCTCTGCAGCTTCTCCTCGTCCAGTGCCGCCGAGATCTTCACCGGCAGGCTCCCGTCCCACAGCATCACGCCGTCATTGCTCAGGTAATAAAGCGCCTCGTTCAAAACGCACAGGCTGCGCCCGGCATTCGCCGCCACGCCCCGGCACCGCACGCTGCTCACGCGGAAGTCGCTCGGCTTTGTGCCGTACAGCTTGTGCAGGATGTTCTCCTTAAAAAACAGTACATACCCCATGCAGCTCGCCGCGCCGGTAAACGCGCCCTCGCTGCCCACGCCCACCGCGTAGCTGTCCGCCGCCGTACCCTGATAGCTGTACCAGTTGGTGGCATCGCCCAGCTTGCTGGCGTAAATGCTGTTCTCTGCGGTGCTACAGCCCCATACCCGGTTGTCCTGCACCGTCACAAAATCCAGCTCCGGCACCCGCCGCTCTATCTCCACGCTGTTTGCCTGCCGGTCAAACTCCTGCCGCGTGCCGCCGTCCATGCTGCTCCACACCGTCCGGTCCTTCGTCACAGTCAGGGTTCCGTAGTACATCGGGCTGTCCTCGTTGGCCGCAATGGTCATCACCAGCGCGTCCTTCTCCGCGCTCACCAGCTGCACCTCGCCCTCCAGCGTCTGCCCCAGCGCGTACAGTACTGTGCCCGGCATCCCGGTCACGGTCACTGCATCCCCCGCCCGGAATCCCTCTCCCACGCCGCTGCACTCCATCCGGCAGCAGTTCAGCAGCACCTGCTCCCAGCTCTCCGTCCTCTCGTGGTAGATCTTCACCACGCTCTTTTGCCCCCACGGCAGCGCTGCATCCTGCTGCAGCCACACCATCCCGTCGGTCTTTTCGCTCGGCTCCTCGGTGCTGCAGTGGTTTGCGGTGTAGGTCTTGCCCGCCGTGTCGCAGGGCATCAGCCGCAGCTGCGCCTCGCTCTGGCTCCAGCTGTTCTCCATCTCGGTCAGCGTCCGCGCCTCAGTGTCAAACATCTTCTTGTCCGGCCAGATCAGCACCCTGCGCCCCATGCCCACCATCTGCTTCCGGCTCCGGCTCAGCGCATCCGGCAGCACCGTCTGCACCCCGTCGCGCCCGGTGTACTCCAGCGTGCCCCCGATGCACAGCAGCAGTCCGTCCAGATAATACGCCCCCTGCACATCCTTTTGCTCCCGCACCTTTTCCCGCAGCCGCCGGGTCTGCAATGCCGGGTATCCTCGGCTGGAAAAATTCATGCTCTCGCTCAGCTCCGCCTCGCTGCACCCGTAGGTCTCGTTTAAGCCCCCAAACGCCCGCAGCAGCTGCCTTGCGCCCGAAAGCACGTTCAACTTCGTCCCGTCCAGCATCTCAATACCTCCACTGCGCCCCGCCCGCCGGTGCAAAGCTGCGCCGCATCCACGCCGCGAACTCCTGCACTGCGTCCGCATACAGCTGCATCTCGTTGGCAGCCCGCGCCGTCTCGCCCAGCGCCAGATCCATCTGTGCGCACAGCCAGTGCGGGTAAATGCTCCCCGCAAAGGCCTCCGGTGCCATCAGATCGGTGTCGTACTCCAGCCCGTCCCGCCAGCTCACGTCCGCGCCCACCGTATCAAAGTCCTTGCAGCTGCTGCGCTCCACCACCGTTTTGCGCAACCTCGCATCGCACTCCCGCAGCCAGTTCTGTTTCAGCTGGTCATCAAAGTCGTTGTTCGGCCGCATTCCGTCGGCCATTTCTACCGCCATCCCCGCCGTCATACTTTCTCCTTTCTACCAAAAACACCCGGCACAGCATGTGCCTGCCGTACCGGGTGTCTATCCGTTTTAACTTGCCGGTAACTTGCCAGCAAGCTGCGGCACAATGCCGCCGGGCGGTCTTACAGCCGCTGCAATGCAGGTACGTCCTGCGCTTTTGCAACCGCCGCCGCGATCTTCTCATTTGCTGCGTTGTCCATCTCCTCGCTGTGGCGCAGCACCTCGGCCACCGCCGCAGGCACCTCCACGTCCACACCGCGCTGGATCAGGTACGCCTCGCCGTTCACGCTCACAAAGCGTGCGCCGGAATACCGGCCGTTGTCCTTGAACAGATGGATGATCTCCGTCTTGGGCTTTTCCGCCTGCACCGCCTCGGTGCCCACGTCCTCCACAGGCTTTTCCGCCTGCACCGCTGCCTTCTTCTCTGCCATCTTCATTCTCCTTTCTCAGTTCGCCTGTGCCTTTGCGCTGTACCGCTCAGAGCAGCTCTCAATGCGCACCATGTACTGCTCGCTCAGGCGCTCTGCGGTCTTCACGGCCTTCCAGCCCACGGACGCGCGCTGGTTCAGCGGGTCGTCGCCGTAGCCCAGCTGCTTCACAATGTGCTGCAGGCCGCCGCCCTCCAGCTCGGTGGTGGCGTAGGCGTGTGCACCCAGCACCAGCGTGCCGAACACCGCCAGGCCCTCCGGGCAGCCGGTGCCCTTCCAGATCTTTGCTTCGCTGGTCTCCACAAACCGCACATTGTTGATCTTGCCGATCTCGCCCTCAAAGATCTCCTCGGGGCTTGCGTACTTGTGGGCCTCCATCCAGTTGGGGTCGCGCTTGATGTCGTAGGTTGCATACGGGTGGATGATGCACACATAGCTGCCGCCCGCGTTGCCCACGGGGTCAGTGTTCTGCACCTTCAGCTGTGCCACCGCCTGATCGATCAGATCCACGGTCAGCTGCGCCGTCTTGTCCAGATCCGCCCGGCTGGTCACCGCCGTCTCCGCGCCGCCCGCGCCAATCTTGGGTGCATAGATCACGTTGGTGCCGCCGCACAGGATGTCCCGCACAATGGTGTCCATGGTTCTGCCGGACTGGCTCGCCAGCACGCTGGTAGCCTGCACCACGTTGTTGTCGATGGTGGTCATCTGCACCATGTCGGTCAGGGGCACCCAGCCGCCGTACTGGTGCACCTCAGCGGTCACCGTGCTCACGGTCAGTGCCTGACCTTCCGGGGTCACGCCCTCGGTCAGCGGGGTGGTCGCCTTCGGCAGTGCCTCATACTTGCGGAACTCAATGGTCTTGCCATTGTTCGCCGGAATAGGGTAGCTGTCGCCAAACTGGTCATGCACCAGCGCAGGCAGTGCCTGATCGATCAGGCGCTTCTCATAAAAGGTTTTCATTTCCGCGGTCATACCGCTGGAGCCGGTGGTGTTCTGCAGCTGCTCGTGGGCATCCGCAAACTGCTGCAGATTCATCTTCTTCCACTTCATTCTTGTGTCCTCCTTCAAAGGTTTATCTCTCTCACGCCCTCGCGTGGGAAATCACAGTACAATTTTCTCTCCCCGCCGTGCCCGGCGTTCCAGCTCCTCCCGCTGTCGGCGGGTGGTGTTGCTGATGTCAAACTTGGTGGTCACCGCGCCGCCGGGGCGGGTGCCGTTCTCGCCGGGTCTCGCCGCCCTCTGCTGGATCCGCGCCGTCACGCCCTGCTCCACGGTCTGGGCGGTGCGTGCGGTAGCCTGCTCCATAATGTGGTTAAAGTAGGCCGCCCGGTATGCGTCCGGCAGGCTCACGCCCCGCCGCATCAGCTCGCCCACCTGTTCGTTTGCCAGCACCTCGCCCAGATCAAAGTCCGGGTACTGGGCTTTCAGCTGTGCCGCCTCGGCATCCCACTGTGCCCGGATCTGTGCCGCCCGCTGCTGCCGCGCTGCCTCCTGCTGTGCCGCCTGCAGCTTTGCGTTCTGGTCGTTGGCTCTGCGCAGATCGCTCTCCATCCTGTCCAGCTCCCGCGCCGTCTTCACGCTCACACCCCGCTGCTGCGCCAGCTCCTCGTAGTAGGCATCGTCCTTCACCTTGCCGTTCTTCACGGCCTCGATCAGTCCGTCCACGTCCTCGCCGTCCACGCCGTAGGCCTCGCTCAGCGCCTGCCGCAGGGCAGCCGCCTTGGGGTCCGCGTGCACCGCCTCGCCCGCCTTGATGATGGCCTGCTGCATCACCTCGTTAAAGATGTCGTTGTACTCGCCCCGCACCAGCTCCCCAAAGGCCTTGCGCTTTTCCTCCGGGGTCTTCTCCGCCTTCTGCTCCTGCGACTTCTCCTCGGTCGGCTTCTCACCTTCCTGCGGCTGCGTCTCCGGCTGACCGCTCAGCTGAGAGGGCTGTTCCGCCGGCTTTCCCCGCAGCGCACCGCTGCGCCGCGCCAGCCGCTCCTGTGCCGGACGCAGCGCAGGCTCCTGCACCGCCGGTGCTGCCTCTGCACCGCCCTCTCCGGCAGCGCCACCGTCGCCGCCACCCTCAGCGAAATACTGCAGGTTCATCTTCCCGTCCACCATGTCCGGCAGCTGCGCCGGGTCCGGTGCCTTGCCGTCCGCAAACACCATGTTCACCACCAGCTCCACGTTCTCCGGGTAACTCTCGGCCAGCGCGTCCAGTCCGTCCTGTACCAGCTCCACCCATGCTTCCACCATGTCGCAGCTCTCATGGGTCGGGGTCACCTCCACGCGCATCCAGCCCTCGCCGTGCGCCACAGCGCCCAGCGCCACAAGGCCTGCCCGCGCAGCCTCTTCCACCTCGTTGGCAAGGGTCTGCATCAGGCAGCTCACCGCTGCGCACACAATGTCCTGCCCGTACTTCCCCGCGCCTGCATGGCCCTTCGCTTTCACTTCGTAGCTGATTTTGTCGTCGTTCCAAACCGTGCGCATCACACTTGCTTCGATCATGCTCTTTCTCCTTTACTTGTTCGGGTTGTTCACGTCCATCGCCCGCCGGGCTGCCTGCGTGGAAAGGCTGTTGTCGCTGCCTCCCACCGCACCGCCCAGGCTGTTGGTGCTGGTCTTTGCGCCTGTGCTGCCGCCACTCCCGCCGCCCGCAGCACCCGCCGCCTGTCCGGCTGCGCTTGCCGCTGCGGCAACGTTTGTCCCGTTCTGGCTGTCGATGATGGCGGCCATCTTCTGCAGCTGTGCTGCCATCTGCTGCAGCTGCTGGTACAGCGTGCCGTTCTGGCTCACCCGCTCCCGCACCTTCTCAATGCCTTCAAAGTCCATCATCTCCAGCGCAGCCAGCGCCGCATCCGCGTTCGCCGGTGCAAAAAATCCCAGCTGGTAGCATTCCTTCGCCGTCTCGTTCTGGGAAAGCCGGCTGAAGGTGCTCTTCTTCGCCGCGCTCACCGTAATGTCGAACACCGGTTCGTGGTCGCCCAGCTGCACCCCGCCCACAACGCCGCCGGGCACCCCGCGCAGCTGCTGCGCGCTGAAGGTGGCATACTCCACCCCGCCGCTCTCGCCGGTAATGCGGTATACCCGCTGCTCGTCGTAGAACTGCCGCATCAGCTCAATGATCAGGTAGCACTCCTTCGCAAACGCCCGGTACGCGCTCTTCAGCATGTCCCGGCTCAGCTTGCTGCCCGCCTCCTGCAGCGCCGCAATGGCGCTTGCAGCGGTCAGGCCGCTGGTGGTGCCGCCCTGGCTCACGTCCCGGTTGCCGCTCACTTCCTTCAGCTCGCTCACCCGGGCATCCCGGTAGTTCATGCAGTTGCCGCTCAGAACGTTCGTCTGCAGCGGCATAAAGCTGTCGCTGTTCAGCCGCCCCACCACATGCACAATGTCCTTGCTAAAGTCCGCCAGCTCTTTCTCGTTTACCCCCGCCGTGTCGCTCAGCACAAAGCGCTGCTTTGCCGCCAGCTTCACGTTCTCGTCCATGGCGTGGTTCATCTCGTCAATGGCGGTCTGGGTGTCCTTCATCACGTCGATGTACCCAAACCCCGCCGGGGAATCCTCCTCCATGAACAGCGGGTCAAACACAAAGGGGTACTTCCCGTGGTCGTAAAAGCCCCGCTGCGCCAGCTGCGGGTCGTTCTCGCTGGCATACAGCACCACGCCGTTGCAGTACTTGCAGTAGTGCAGCACCGTCTGTCCGCCGGGCTGTGCCTTCTTGTAGTACCAGTCCACCACCACGCTCTTGTCGGTGGTGTCAATGCTGTCATCGTGGATGTACTGCCCCACGTCCAGCCCCTTGCCGGTGTGCCCCTCCATCTGCGGGAAGCGCCCGATCAGCTGCTCGTTGTCCTCAAGGCTCAAACTGAACAGGTGCGGCGACTGCTGAATGTCCTCCACCCCCGGCGCCCAGTACAGCATCAGCAGGTTGACACTCTGGATGCTGATGTCTCCCAGCCCGCCCCGCAGCACCGGGTCCCAGAAGATGCCCTTCACACCGGTACCGGTCTTGAGCTTGCGCCACCATGTGTCGCTGTATACCTGCTCGTAGTTGCACTGCTCCAGCACCGCCGGGATCACCTTGGAAAGGGTCCTTGCCGTCTCCTCGTCGTCCGCCGCTCGCGGCAGCACGTTCGGCTCCGGGTAGTTGTCCATGGCATCCGCGTGCTTGTTGGCAATGCTGTTGAACAGCCACCCGCTGGAAGGCTGCGGCTTTCCCTCCATCATCTTGTTCTGGTAGTTCTTCCAGTGCCCCATCCGGAACCACAGCTCGTTTTCAATGATTCGCTTGTCCAGCGCCGCCTTGCCGGTCTTGTACCGCTGCAAGATCTCTCCCGCCTTGGCTATCTCCTCCGGCCCGATCACCGTCTCCGCAGCCACTCCCGCCGGTGCGCTCTCGTCCCCATCGCCCTGCAAAAGGCTCTGCATGGCATCATCCCGCCCGGTGCCGGGTCTCGCGGTGCTCACCATCCGGTCTCCTTCGCTCATGCCGCCGGGGTTCGCTTGGGCGGGTCTTGTGTCCGCCGGTACCTGCTGCGCCCCGGCCGCCTGCGCGGCCATCGCCATGATCCGCAGCAGCTTCTCCCCGTCCTGTTCGGTGTTCGGCTGCTGTCCCTCGTATCTTCCTGTCATCGCTTCTCCTTCTGCTTATACCCGCATCACCCGGATGGGGCTGCGGTGCACATCCATGTCCAGCGGGTCGTCCCGCAGCACCACCTCTTTGCGTACCTGCCGGGGACTGATGGGGTTTTCCATCAGCACATACCGGCACTCGTCGTAGATGTGGTCCTCCTGCGTGGTGTCAATGTCCTCCACGTTGCTCTCGTCATACACAAGGTTCGGGATGGTGCGGATAAAATGCCGGCAAGTGTCAAACACCTGAAACATCGGCCGCCCCTCTGCGTCAAACGCCAGCCGGTAGTGCAGCTGCATCTTGCCCGCAATGCGGGTGTGGTCGCCCGGTCTCCATGTCAAAAAATACGGGTACTTCTCCTGCATCTGGGCAATGCTCTCGCCCTGGCTCTCGTTAAAGATGGCCGGGTCTGCCACTCCCTGAATCACCCTGCCCTTCAGCATCGGGTCGTTCTGCTCTGCCTCCCGGATACGCCTTGCCTGCTGCACCGGGTCGATGCGCAGCCCCTCGTTGGGCGTGCCGGTGCAGCCGTATAACTCCTTGATTCGGTAAAGCCGCCCCTCCTCGTCCGCTGCATACCACCCCACCGAGAAAGGCTTCGAGTAACCAAAGTCGTACCCGCGCCAGATGTGCCAGTGCGCCGGAATGCGGAAAGGCTTGATCACATGGGTCCACCGCTGGTCCTCGTAGTGCGCCGGGTCGTTGCGCCACTCGGTAAATACCTGCCCGCTAAAGCTGTCCCAGCTGCCGTACAAAAGCGCCTGCTTTTCGGCCTCCGGTAAGCTTGCTAAGTTGTTCAGATATCCCGGGTCGTTTTTCAGCAGCGCCGGGTTGTCAAAGATGGTCGATGGGATAAAGATCCTCGTGCGCCGCATCTTTTCAACGCTGCCGTCCGGCTTTTTCACGTCCACCAGCTGCACTATCCGGGTGCCCGGTGGTGCCGGGCTGATGAACCGCGCTTTCACCCAGCCGTGGCCTACGCCGCCGGGGTTGGCCGTTGCCCGGATGTACACCTGTGTGCCCGGGCCGCTGGGTCTGTTGCGGCTCATGAGATAGCTGTATTCCTCCCATGTGAAGTGCGTCAGTTCGTCCACCCCGATAAAGTCATATTGCTGGCCTTGGTAGTTGTACTTATCCTGCGCGCGGAACATGGATCCGAAATAGATCTTCGCCCCGCTGGGGAACGTCCAGCAGTGCGCCGAGGAGTTGTACCTTGCCTTGGGGAAGGCGGGCTTGTAGTACTGCATCGTCTTGTCGATCAGCTCCCGCAGCTGCGGAAAGGTCTTGCGCAGGATCAGTGCCCGATAGTTCGGCACGTCCACCTGCCGCAGCGCCTCGATCACCAGCGCGTCGCTCTTTCCTCCGCCCGCAGCCCCGCCGTACAGCGCTTCGTCCTCGCACCGTGCCATAAACGCCCGCTGCCTCGGTTGCGGCCTCCACACGATGGGTCTGCCCTTATACCGTCCCGCTGCCATCCAGTACTACCTCCTGCTGCTCGTCCTCTGTCCTTGGCTCCATCAGCACCGCCGGGGCGCTCTGGCCGCTGTCCCGGTCCGTGTCCGGCACCAGCGCCGCCGCGTTTGCCGCCGCCGTCAGCAGCACCGCCGCCACGTTGGCTGCGTCCTTGTCGCTCATGGTCATGCTGTCGTACCGCTCCAGCTGCTGCACCAGCGCCTTGCGCTCTTCCTCTTCCAGCTGCCTGTCGTAGCTGCCCGGGCTTGCGTATACCACAAGCCCCGCTTCGGTGGCGTCTGCCAGCGCCTCGTCCTCGCTTTTCAGTCGGCTGCCCAGCGCAAAGTCCCGCGCCCGCACGTCCTCGTCCAGTCTCTGGTGTAGCTTTGCCCGCACCTCGGCAGCCCTCTGGTTCTCGGCTACCCGCTGCTGTAAGTATCCGATCTGTGCCTTCGCCCCCAGCGCCGCCCGCGCCGCGATCTCCCGCGCCGCCTCCGCTCTGGCTCTGGCAAATACGCTGTCCGGCTTCCCGGCCTCCTCTGCCATCCAGCTGCGGATCGTGCTCTCCGGCACGCCGTACTTGCGCGCCACCGCGCAGATGGAGTTTGAGCCGATCATGGCCATCACCACCTCTGCCCGCACCGCCGCCGGGTACTTTTTCCCCCGGCCCTGCCTGCCGGGCACTGTGTTTCTGCAATACTTCCGCCCCGCCATGCCGGTTCTGTCCTCCTTTGCCCTATGCTTCCAGTCTACCGCATCCCGCCGGGCAAAATAACTACGGACATTTTCATGTCCTCCGTTTCATCGGAACCCGGGTTGCGGCACCCAGCGTCTGCTTTGTGCCTTGGGCGGCACGCGCAGCCTGCTGGCCGCTGCCCCAACAGCTCCTCCCTGTTTCTGCCGCTGGCAGCGGTCGTCGCCGTTGCAGACATTTTCATGTCCTCCGTTTCATCGGAACCCGGGTTGCGGCTCCCAGCGTCCGGCATCGCCGTTGCAGCACAAAAAGACCGCGCACTGCTGTGCCCAGTCTCTTCCGTCCCGCCGGGAGTTCACTCCTCCCGCAGCAGCCCCGCCTGCGCTGCATAGATCCCCACCGTGCTCAACACCTCCAGTTCCTTGGTGTAGTAGGTGGTGCGCCCGATGTACAGCGCCTTGATCACCGCGTCCTCCCGCATCCCCTCTATGTACCGCAGCCGCAGCAGCTCCCAGCACACCGGGTCTGTGTGGGCATAGTAGTCCCGCACCTTCCCCAGTACGCTGTCCCATCCCGCTGCCCGGCTTCCCGGCTCCCGCAGCGCCCTGCGCACCGCCTTCCGCTGCTTTTTCGTCACTGTCCGCCCTGCCTTTCCCGCCGATCAGCGCCAGCTCTACAATTTCCGGCCGAGTTTTCTCTCTTTCCGCGCGCCCGCGTTAAAAAACGCGCAAAAATTTAATTTTATCTGTCATGTGCGAGCTTTCGCAAACCCTCTCCGCCGCAGGATCAGATACGCCTGCGGCTCTGTGGCTTCCCATCCACCCGGCCTTGCGTCCTCGCTCTCGTGCAGCTGTCCCGGGTCGTAGATCATCACCTTCACACACTCCCAGCCCGGGTACCGCTGTTCCCACCAGTAGGCGCAGTCCGCACAGTCGGTGCATCCCTTGTGCAGCTGCTTGCGGCTCCACCGGCTGTCGTTGGGTCTCTGCTCCTCGGGCAGGATCAGATTGCGCGTCTCTAAGCACCGCCGCCAGCTGTGGCCGTAGATGTACCCCAGCGTACCGTTTTTGCCCTCGCCGGAAAGCCCCAGCAGCTTCTTCATGTCCATCCGGTCCACGTTCATAGTGCCCAGCGGCTCAAATTCCCGCGTCCCGGGGATGCGCCGCCGCCATAAGTCCTCCAGCATCTCCCGCCACTCCCGCCTGTCTGCCTCACCCATGCCCACGCATTGGGCAAAGCCGTGCATGTGCAGCCGCCCGGCCTCGCCCTTGCGCACCGCCCACAGCATCAGCCGGATCTTCTCCTTCTGCACCCCAAACCGCTTGCAGGTGGCGTACTTCACCCGCCGCGCGTAGTTCTCCACGTCCCTCCAGCAAGCAGCCTCGTCATCCGGCAGGTAACAGTCCTCGTATGTACCGGTCAGGAAAAACCCCCGCTTATCAAAATTCGCCAGCACCTTCCGCTGCTTCTTGCGCATGCTGGCGGCTTTGTTCCGGCTCTTCTGTCCCTTGTCGCTCTCCTTGCGCTTCTTTCCCCGCTTGCGGTGTTCCTGATCCGTCACGGCATACACTCCAACGGCCATGTACTCGTCCCCGCACCGGATCTTCTTTTCCCGGATGTAGCTTTTCCGCATAGGCTGCTCCTGTAATTCTCTCTTTTGTGACCCACACAGTCACAGAAATAACGGGTATACTAGCTCCCCAAAGCGCCCACCCGGACGCTTTTTATAAAAAGGTATCAGACAAAACGCCTGCCGCCGAGCCTTCTCTCAGCAGCACCCGTTCCTACCTGATGCTTCTGTGGTCGCCAAAGCCCCCGGCCACGCGCTCACTGCGCCGCCGGGGGCTAATTTCGGGTTCTTCCGCCCCTTATGTTCTCCTTCTTTCCTGTGAAACTGTCACCTCCGCCGTTTCCCGATCCAGAACTCCTCGTCAAAGTCGTTCTTGTGGATGCTTCCCGCGTAGGTCTCGTTTCTGGTGTGCAGCCTTTCCTTTGCCAGCTCCTTCTTCCACGCCTTGTACTTTTCGCAGTAGTCGGAGCAGGCGGGTCGCCGCTCCGGGCAGTCCTTTGTGCAGCATCGCTTCACCACACCGGGGCCTCCGGCTTGCCCGCTGCCGCCCAGTAGCCGTACTGCAGCTCTTTCTTCCCCGCTTTCAGTGCTGCCTCATTGTATAGACACATCCGGTGCACGTCCCGCTGCAAGGGGGTCTCGTCCTTTCCTTCCGGCTGTGCTTTCGGCTGCGGCTTCTTCACCGGCTGCTTTACCGGCCGCGCCGCGCGTCCTTCCGGATATTTCCGTTCCCGCTCGATCCGGTAGCGCTTCGGCCTTGCGCCCTCCACCTGCACCCGGTAGGCAGAGCTCACCGCGCCCTTGCGCTTGTATAGCCCCCGCTCCACCAGCTGCTCCGTGGTGCCGCTGTATAGCAGCTTGTTCGTCTGCGGGTCATACAGGCTGTAAATGTACTCCATCAACTCCTGCCTCCGTTCCCGTACAGCTCCACCTCTGCACCGTCCTCCGCGATCAGGATCCCGCCGTCCAGCGCCTGCGCCAGCTGCTGCAGCCGCGCAGCGCTCAGCTTCAGCAGCCCGCCGGGCTTGCACCATCGCCGGACGTAGCCCTCCTTCACTTCCAGCTTGTCGCTCAGCGTCGCCGGGTTCTCGCCCCGGTAGTTCATTGCCTCCTGTAAGGTCATTTTCCCCTTCTCCTTTCCCAGCTCGTGGGCACCTGCTGCTCCATCACAGCCCGGATACGCCTGTCCATCTCGTCCTTTGCCAGCGGCAGGGTGCAGGGTACCCGCATCCGGCTCACCTGTGCCCGGATCTGCGTTTTCTGCACTTCCCACACCGCCTCCGCCGAGTGCTGGCGGTAAGCTTCCACCTCCCGCTCCTCCGGTACATCCAGCACCTCCACCTTGGTGCCGTAGCCCTGCGCCGCCGCCCGCCGGAACCATTCCAGCGCCACGTCCACGCCCTCCTCCAGCACCCACTGGTTCAGCTGCCGGTAGTTGTCCATCGTGGCATCATATAACCGGTTCATCCGCGCCGCGCGGAAGCCCAGCACCTCGGCGCACGCCACGGCATACACCCGCCACTCCAGCGTGGCGGCCTCGTCCACCGCGCCCTTGATCTTCAACTCCGCGTGCGTCTTGGCCACGCCCTTGGCGTTCGGGATCAGCAGCTCCCACGGCGTGCCCTCCGGCAACCGGCTGCGCAGCCACGCCTCCGCGTTCTGCCTTGCCTCAAACGGCCGGCCGCACTCCGCCATGATCCGCAGCACCTCGCCGTTCACCTCGTTCCGGCGCTTGTTCACCTTCTCCAGCCGTTCCCGGCCAAGACCAAACACCTCATGCAGCGCAATGGTCATGCAGGCGTGTGTAAAGTCGACGGCATTGTTCTGCGCCAGCGTGATCCGGTTCTCAAGGCTCATTTTCTTCTTCATCTGGCAGCCGTCCTCCTGTAAAATTCCTCGTGCAGCTTTCCCCACTCGTCCGTCGTCAGGCTCCTGTCCGCTGCTGCCCGCGCGATCACCCGGTACGCCGGACCGTTGCGGTCACGCGGGTGCATCCAGTCCACCTCTTCCAGCGCCTTGTCCAGCTGTGCCCGGTATTCCTCGTAGGTCATCAGCCCTGCACCTCCCCCTGCCGCTTCATCAGCTCTGCCATAAACGCCGCATCCTTGCCTTTAAAAGTCTGCGTGTGCACCTCGCAGCTCCTGCCCTCCATCACGTCCAGCAATTCCTCTGCCATCATCATTCCAAAGGCAGCCGCACACTCTATCTTTTCTTCGTCGGTCAGTTCCTTCTTCAGCAGGCTTACCACCAACGCAAGGTACGCCTGCTGCATGGCATCCATCGCCTTTTTCTTGCTGGTGCCCTTGCCATGGCACTGCATCTCCACTTCTTTGCCGTCGCTCCGGATCATGATCTCAATGTTGCTTTCCATGTCTGCATTCCTTTCTCATTTCAGCTTTTCCGTATGGTACGGCGTAAAGCTGTCGTACTCCACATAATGCTGCTTTGCCATCTCCACGGCCTTTGCCCGGGCAATGCCCTCGGTGGGCGCACCCACCACATAGCTCAGGCACTGGACGTACAGGCTGTTCTTCTCCGGCAGGGTCTTTGCACACTCCACGTGCACCCGGTACTTGCTCATCAGCCTGCCCTCCTGCTGCGCTGCACGGTGTTCCCCGGCTGCTGGTGGATCTTCTTCGTCTGCTTCTCCCGGTCCTGTGCGGCAAAGCCCAGCCGCATAAACACCACCGCTGCCGCCAGCAGGCCGATCGCCGTGCAAACCTCTCCGTCCGTGATCACGCCGCCCAGCTGCGCACCGCCCTCGATGCCCATACCGTACAGCAGCCCGGCCGCGATGCACCCTGCCGCCAGCCAGTGCCACACCCCTGATTTGATTTTCATTGCAAAAACCTCCGTCCTGTGTTAAACTTCTGGTGATAGGTCGTCACATCTATCACCTTGCAGGGCTCGTCGGTGCTGTCACACCGCCGGGCTCTCTTTTTTGTTGTGCCGGTTCAGCTGCGCCAGTTCCTCCGCCGTCAGCTCCTCCACAAGAAAATCGTATTTCCGCAGCGGCTTCTGCCCGCCAGCGCCCTTCCGGTGGTGGCTCAGCACGCTGTAAAAGCTGTTCCGGCTCGCGTATCCCAGCCGCCTTGCGCACTCCGTGCCCGTGCCGCTGGCCACCAGCTCCCCGGTCTTGCGCAGCCAGATGGTGTACCAGTTCATAGCCGCCCCACCTTCTGCCTGAAAAAGCTGTCCAGCCACGCATAAAAGCCCGCCCGGCTGATCAGAAACTCGTCCTGCTTCATCGGGATCGGCACGCACCAGTCAAACCGGTTTGCCATACACATGGCCTTAAACTTCGGCGGGCTCATCTGGATCGGTTCAAACCCGTCCGGCACCACATGGAACGCCTCGCAGCACTCCATCGGGCTCATGGTCAGCTTTTCTGCCATCCTTCTTCGCCTCCTTTAACCCAGTTCCAGCTCCTCCGTCTCCGCGATCACCTGCATCACCTTCAAAAGCCGCTGCCCGGCGTGCTTCGCCTCCAGCGCTAAGTACTCCGCGTCATCGTCCGGCCGCTGGTCCATGGTGTTCTGCAGCCGGTCCAGCTTGTCCAGCATATCGCAGCAAATAGCGATCCCGCCCTCCAGCAGCCACCTGCTGGCCGTCTGCATGGGCTCCACCGCCTTCGGGCTCACCAGCTTGCCCGCCGGGGCAGTCCTCCGCACCTCATCGCACTCGTTCTTCATCATACGCCCTTCACCTCCTTGTGCTTACGCGCTCTTGCCGTTCTGGGCAGGATGGAACAGGTACTCCATCCGCATCCCGGGAAACAGGCTGTTGCGTACTTTTTCCGCTTCCGGGTAAGTAAAGTCCGTTTCGCCGTTGATTTTGTTTCTTGCAGTCTTCTCTGAGCAGCCAATGGTTTCCATAATGTCCTTGACCGTCAGGCCGTTGCGTTGCATCTCTGCTTTCAGATTGTCCATTCAACATCCTCCGTTCCTTTTCGTTTTACCGTTTACGGTAATTCGTGATTTGATTCTACATCCGCAAAAGGTAAAAGTCAACCCCATTTTGGAAGAATTTTATATTATTCGGTAATATATTATTGACTTGTCGCCCGCGCTTCCTTATAATAGAGAAAAAAAGAGAAAGGAGAATCTTACCGTGTGGCTCGAAAAACTCAATCACCTAAAAAAGCTCAGTGGTATGACCATTGAGCAGATTTCGGCGGCGTCCGGTGTTCCAAAAGGGACCCTGAATAAGTTGTTCGCCGGTCAGACGAAAGATCCCCAGCTATCTACCGTTTCCGCCGTTGTGCATTGCATGGGGTATACGCTGGACGATCTGTCCGATAATACCGTAAACGGTAAAGTCGCCCTCACCCCGCAGCAGTCCGCCCTGCTTTCCTCTTTTGATCTGCTCAACGAGGAAGGCCAGCAGAAAGCTCTGGACTATGTGGACGATCTGGTGCTCACCGGGCGCTATAAAAAATGTGCTTCGCTGGGCGTGGATAGAAATGAAGCGTAAATAAAAAACCGTCCAGGTGCTGTCCGGAACGGTTCAATTTGCATGAAAAGGTGTGATTTTTATGATGGTTTCCCCTGAATACCCTTATTACAAACACATCCTCCTCTACTCAAACAGGATTCTTGCGTCATCTTCTTATCCGCTTCAACTTTCCCCCACTCCCGCACTTGCTCGTATTTATGCCTTTTTCCTTGCCGTCTGCACCGATATGCTTGCCCTTGATCTCGACACTGCACTTTTATGCACCATTAAACTCTCCAGCAATAACGATGCCTTTGCTAATGACATCGTTTCTTTTCTCGCTCGCTATCGTGCGCGTTGGCAGGACGCCCGTATTCATCTTCCAGATAGTGAGACAGACCTTGCACAAACCGAAGATCTTCCCATTCTATTTGACATCGTAATGCGCGATCTGCAAGATATTAATGCCAACGTTTCTTTTTCCACCCTTGCCTCTGAGCTTTCCAGCTTCTTAAAAGATCTTTCTGCCTCTCTTCATCCTGTTGAATTTCCTGCCGAACTTCTGAAGCCGCGTCCCTCGTTATCCTCCCGCGCCCTTCCGTGGCTCGTTGGCATCCTGATCCTCTCCATTGCATTTCTTTTGTATGCAGTCACCCGCTGACCGCGCACAAAGCAAAACCCCCTCAGCCGTAAAGCCAAGGGAGGGTGAAAATCATCCAGTTTATAACTAAAAGCAATTTTTTCAAATGTGATTTTCACTTTGTCAAGGTCAAATCCACATTTTCTTTGTTGCGTTTGCAACATTTCACTTTTTTTTCGTATACAATCGGGGTCCGTTCTAGTATAATAACAGTAACGGAACCCGCTAAGCCTCTGGATGCGTCAGCATCTATGCGTATCATGGCGGGTCTTTTTTTATCCACTTTTGCGAGGACATCTAAAATGGCAGGAATCAAAGCCTTTTGTACTTATGATCAGCAGCTGCAGATCCTAAAGGATCGTGGGTTGCTTATTCCAGACGAATCTCTGGCGCTTCAATGGCTCAAAGAAAAAAACTATTATCGCCTCAGCGCTTACTCCCTTACGCTGCGGCAGAAAGATCCCACTACCGGAAATGATAGGTTTAACGAGCATGCATCATTTTCCACCATCATCGATCTGTATCAATTTGACGACCAGTTCCGGGCTGCTGTTTCCCATGCAACATCCATTGTAGAAACAAATCTCAAAGCCTATATAGCGTATTATCACTCCGCCCGTTACGGCCCTGTTGGTTATATGGACGGCAAAAACTTTGAAGACCCATGGAAGCATGCTAAGTTGTTAACCGGCCTTTCCAAATCCCTCGGCCTTCGTAAAGACGAACCGTTTGTATTGCATCATCACAAAGATCTTAATGATATCTATCCTGTTTGGGTCATCGTCGAGGTTCTGTCTTTCGATCAGATTTCTATGATGTATCGCAACCTTTTGCCAGAAGATCGTGCTGCAATCGCGCGCGAGTTCTATTCTATTTCCTCGCGCGAATACATCGAAAACTGGACGCATTGCGCTGTTGTAGCTCGAAACATTGCTGCCCATGGCTCTCGTTTTTATCACCGTCAGCGCGTCAACCCACCTGTTAAGATGCCAAAGGATATTAATTTGTATGGAACAAAGCCCTTTGGCTATATCTATGCAATTTATCATCTGTTGCCTCGTTCCGAACGTTCTTTCTTTATTACCGCCCTTGAATCTTGTTTTTCTCTGCATCCTTCCGCACAACTGTCTGAGCTGGGCTTTCCAAAAGAGTGGGTCTCCCTTCTAACCTCTTACTAATCAAAAGCAAAACCCCCTCAGCCGTAAAGCCAAGGGGGTCATGCCTGTCAAACAGGGGATCCAAAAAGTAGGAGGTAATTGTTATGCCTATCAACCCGTGCATCTCTGCCCTTTTATGGTAGCACCGGCAGCTGTGCGGGTCAAGCGTTCAAAACGCATTACACAAAATAAAATGTCCGGGTGCTGGTACGAACAGCCCCCGGACGGAATGCAACACATTAAAACCGATAATGCGCCTGCCGTGGATAGTATACCACACTCCCGGCAGCCGCGCAACCGAAAGGAGTGTGATCTCATGGATTGCATCCGCTGCAGCCGTCCCCTGCCGGAGGGTGCCCTGTTCTGTCCGTGGTGCGGCAAGCACCAGACCGCCGCAGCACCCCCGCCGCAGCGCCGCACCCGCCGCCGTCCCAGAGGCAGCGGCACTGTCTATCTGAAAAAGGATCATCTCCGCGCAAATCCATGGGTCGCCAAGACCGGACGCGGCGAAATCCTTGGCAATTACGCCAGCTCCGCCGAGGCTACGCTTGCGCTGGACGATTATAATGCCAGGCACACCAGTGCCGCCCGGCTGCGCTATACCTTTGCCGATGTTTACGCAAAATGGAAGGCTGTCCACTTTCAGGATGTCGGCCCCAAAGGTCAGTACAGCTACGAGCAGGCCTACGCCAAAGCCGCGCCCCTGTATGATCGAGAAATGCGGGAACTTAAAACCGAGGACTACCAGCAGGTCATCACCTCTCTGGCCGAGAACGGTCTTTCCCGCAGCAGCTGCGAAAAGCAGCGGCAGCTGTTCAGCCAGCTGTGCAAGTGGGCCATGCAGAACGATATCATTTCCATCAACTACACCGAGGGCTTGCGTCTGCCCTCTGCCTCCCCCAAAAAAGAGCGCACCCTCACCCGCGCCGAGATCCAGCGCATCCAGACCGTCGCCGACAATGCCGACCCGGCCAACCGCCTGCGGCTCACCGCCCAGATCGCGCTGGTGCTGGTGTACACCGGCATGCGTATCGACGAGCTGCTCTCCATGCGCCGGGACGATGTGCATCTGGATCAGGGTTATCTTGTCGGCGGCGAAAAGACCGAAGCCGGCCGTCAGCGTATCATCCCCATCCTGCCGCAGATCAAAAAGATCATTGCGGGCTGGATGCTGGACAGCATTGACCACACCTACCTACTTCCCACTACCACCGGACGCAAAAAGGATATCAACGCCGTCGAGCACTCCTTCCGCCGCCTGATGGACAGCTGCGGCATCAACCAGCCCAACACCTCCAAAGCGCAGCGCGTCACGCCCCACTCTTTGCGCCGCACAGCTGCCACGCGCCTCGTGGAAGGCAAAGCCGACCCTACCGCTGTGCAGGCCATTCTCGGCCACGCCGACTTCACCACCACGGCAAATTATTACACGGTGCACGATGCAGCCTATCTCGCCGAGGAAATGCAGAAGTTCAAAATATAGACTCCCATTAAACTCCCCAACTCACATTTTATTTCGTTTCTACGTTAGTTTGTGTTGCTTCCCAAGCAGTAGGCGGCGGGTTCGAGTCCCGTATCCTGCTCCAGAATATGGCGGTGAAACGTTCAAAATTTGTTTGTTTCACCGCTTTTTTGTTTGTGTCCATTTCAAAAAATGACGTAAAATTTTGTGTTTTTCGCTCATAATCTAGCAGATAATGGAGCAAACAAAGGAACAAAAAAACACTCCCGGACTTTTTTAGAAAGCCCGGGAGTGTTTGCGTTTACTTGATTTTATGCCGTGTTACTTTGCAACGAGCTCTGCGGCAAGGGCGTCCATCTGTGCCTCGGCAGCGGCATTGGCGGCAGAGCGGATGGTGACCACATTCTCGCAGAGGGTGATGTTCTTCATGCTCTCCAGCTCGGCACGCATAAGCTTTGCAGCCATGGGTGCCCAAGTGCCGTTTTCCATCAGGCCGACGGTGCGGTTCTGGAAGCTCTTGGTCTTGAGGTGAGTCAGCAGATTCTCCATCGGCGGGAAGAGGAAGCCGTCGTAGGTGGCGCAGGCCAGCACGATCTTACCGCAGCGGAAGGCTTCGGTAACGGCATAGGAAACATCCGTGCGGGTCAGATCCATCTCCACCACCTTTGCGCCCTGTGCACGCAGCTTTTCAGCCATGGTGTGGGCAGCGGCACGGGTGTGGCCGTGGATGGAGGCACTGGCTACCAGAATCTTTTCCGGCTCCTCGGCCTTGTAGCTGGACCAGAGATCGTAGTAGTTCAGGTACTTGCTCAGATCACCGGTAAGCACCGGGCCGTGCAGCGGGCAGATCGTCTTGATGTCCAGTGCCGCAGCCTTTTTGAGCAATGCCTGCACCTGCGGGCCGTACTTGCCCACAATGTTCAGGTAGTAGCGACGGGCTTCGCTGGCCCAGTCGGCGTTTTCGTCAAACTTTGCCACTGCACCAAAGCGGCCAAAGCCATCGGCGGAGAACAGCACCTTCTCGCTGCTCTCGTAGCTGACCATGACCTCCGGCCAGTGCACCATGGGGGCAAACACAAAGGTGAGGGTGTGGGCACCAAGGCTCAGGCTCTCGCCGTCCTTCACTACCACGCGGCGCTCCGGGGCAATGGCATCTGCGCCAAAGAACTGCTCCATATACTGGAAGGTCTTGGCGTTGCCCACCACCTGCATCTCCGGGTAGAGGGCTGCCAGCTTTGCCACGTTGGCACCGTGATCCGGCTCCATGTGGGAGACCACCAGATAGGCGGGCTTGCAATCGCCCAGTGCCTCGGCAAGGTTTTCCAGCCAAGGCTCGGTGGCGCGGGCGTCCACCGTGTCCAGAATGGTGGTCTTTTCGTCCAGAATGACATAGGAATTATAGCTGACCCCGGTGGGCACCGGATACTGGCTCTCGAACAGGTCGATGGTAGTATCGTCCACGCCCACACCAAGGATGGCTTCGCTGATTTTTTTCATGCTCATACCGTTCAGACTCCTTTTGGGTTTATCTTGTGCCGTAAATTGGCAAATATTTCTGAGAACAATTCCTATTGTAGCACATCGTCAGAAATTTCGCAAGGGATAATGCGGGGAGCTTCTGCGCATCAAAGCTCTTCCCCGCTCTCCGGCAGACGTGCCGTTACCGGTCTGCCCGGCTCGGTGTCCAGTTCCAGCAGGGTGGCAGCGGTGTTCTCGTCCAGTGTCTGCACTGCACGCAGCTTGCGGCTGATGGCGCGGCTGCGCACCCCGATGAGGTTATCCAGCTCTTCGTCCGTCTGGCGCAGGCGCTGCTGCATTTTGGAAAGCCCCTGCCCGAACTTATCGAACTCGGTCTTGACCGCACCCAGCAGCTGCCACACCTCGCCGGAGCGCTTCTGGATGGCAAGGGTCTTGAAGCCCATTTGCAGACTGTTGAGCAGCGCCGCCATGGTGCTGGGGCCGGCCACGTTCACCTGATAATCCCGCTGCAAAACTTCCAGCAGCCCGGCGTTCACCACCTCGGCATACAGACCCTCAAAGGGCAGAAACAGAATGCCGAAAGCCGTGGTATAGGGCGGCTCCACATATTTTTCCCGGATATCCTTTGCCTCGCTGCGCAGCACCAGTTCCAGTGCGTGGCGGGCGTTTTCCACTGCCTGTGCATCGCCGGAGGCCTGCGCATCCTGCAGGTGGGCATAGGTATCGCCGGGGAATTTGGAGTCGATGGGCAGCCAGACACTGTTGCCGTCCACACCGGGCATACGGATGGCGTACTCCACCCGCTGGGTGCTGCCGGGGATGGTGGCTACGTTGGTGTCGTACTGCTCCGGCGCAAGGATCTCTTCCAGAATCGCACCCAGCTGGATCTCGCCCAGAATGCCGCGGGTCTTAACGCCGGAGAGTACCTGCTTCAGCCCGCCCACATCGGCGGCAAGGCTCTGCATCTCGCCCAAGCCCTTGTACACTTGTTCCAGCTGGTCGTTGACCGCCTTAAAGCTTTCGGTCACCCGCTTTTGCAGTGCGTCCTGCAATTGCTCGTCCACGGTGTGGCGGATCTCGTCCAGCTTCTGGGCGTTCTGTGCCTGCATGGCGGCAAGGCCGTCTGCCAGCGCTTTGCGCATCTCTTCCAGCTTGCGGGCGTTGGAGGCTTCCAGCCCCTGCAAGCGCTGCTCCATGGTCTGCTGCTGGGTGTTCTGCCCTGCCGTCAGGGTGCTGCTCATGCCCTGCACTGCGGTTTGCAGGGTATCGCTGATGTGCGCCATCGCGGCCAGATTCTGCTGTGCCTGCTGCGCCTGCTTTTCTTCCAGCACCCGCGCCTGCGCTTCCAGCTGCTGGCGCAGCCACTCCTTCAGGGCTTCATCGTCCTGCCGGGCGGCGGGCTTGCCGACGCGGTACAGCAAAAGCGCCTGCAGCAGACAGATGGCCACCAGCAGAAGCGTGTACAGTCCTGCCAAAAATTCCATAGACATTCTCCTTTTAACTCAAAAATCCGGGTCTTGCGGTAATGGCAGACCCGGATGTGCTTATACTTCCTGATGCTTTACGATCTCCTGCGTGGTCTCCACCTGCTGGCCGTACAGACCCACGCCGTCTACCTCCATCTCGCCTACCTGATTATCACAGGGGTCGGCGCGGAAGGAGCACATGGGCGGGTCGAAAGGCGCGCAGATGTCGCTGTTGGCCACCATGCGGTCGGTGTCCAGATTGCCGAAGTAGTGCAGACGCATCTTCTCGTTGCCCGCACGCGCCATGGAGGCACCGGCAGAGCAATCGGCGTACATCCAGCCCTTGGGGGCAATATAGAACATTGCCCAGTCGTGGCAGCCGGCTGTCTCCGGCCGTGCCACCATGCCGCTCTGCCACTTTGCCGGGATGCCTGCAATGCGGCAAAGAGTGATAAAAGTAGCGGCCATCACGCCGCAATCGCCCCGGCGGCTGCGGGCGCAATTATCGGTGATGTTCTCGTGTACAAAATACATAGGCTGGAAGTGGTAGTGCACATTCAGGGTGACAAAATCGTAAATGCGCTTTGCCTTCTGCACCGGGTCGGTGATACCCTCGGTCAGCTGCGCAGCCAGTGCCTTCATATAGGGGGTAAAGGCGATGTGGGGCAGCTGCTCGGCGGTGTCAAAATCCGGCTGCACCGGGTCGGCCTGCATTTCCAGCGGGGCAGCGTAGTGCGCAGTGCTGCGGTAGCTGTACTGTGCCCCAAAGCGGCAGTTCTCGGCAAGGTCTGCCTCCCAGTACGCGGTGCGCTGGGGTGCGGTTTCCGGCGCAATATAAGTGGGCTGCGCGGTAAAGCTGTCCAGCGTGATATTGCTCTGTGCCGGGCAGGCAGCAGGCAGCGGCAGCCACACCTTGACGTGCACGGTGTTTCTGCCCTCAGCCTTTGCGGCGGCAAGGGCGCGGGCAAAGGTCTCATCGGTCATGCCGATGCTGGTGCGCAGGGTGATGTCTGCGCTGACTGCGCCGGTGCGCACCATCTGGTCGTGCTGAGGCTCAAAACGATCCCAGCTGCGCTCCGGAACGGGCGGGTCCAGCTGACGGGCAGCAAGGTCGGGATGGGTAGCCACCAGCGTTTCGGCAGCGCGGTAGATATAGCGCTTCTGTCCTTCCACAAAGCGCCAGTCCATCTGCCCGGCAGCGTCCAGTGCGGCGAACTCCTCTGCGGTAAAGTCCCGCAGGGTGGCCTGCAGCTTGTTCAACAGCTGGTCGGCGGTCAGGGTGTAGTCCCGCGGCAGACGGCGCAAAATCTCCCGGTGCGCCAACAGACCCTGCCGCCATGCGTCCACGCCGTGGGGGGTGGGGTTTACCGGCAGCGCGCCCTGCGGGTGCAGGGGCTGGTTCTGGCTGGCAGTCCAGTCCTCGGCCAGACAGGCATCGATGCGCGCAATGGCGGCATCATAGTAGCCTGCCTCCTTCAGGCGGCGGATATCATCCGGCAGCTCCATATTCAGGTATGCAAAACAAGTATTCTGATCCATCATGTTCTACTCCTTTTCTATTTATGGTCAGGCAGCGGTCTGCTGCTCCCAAAAAGCCACGGCATCTGTCAGCCAGCCCTCGGCGTCGGTGGTATAGCCCACCCCGATGCTATGCGGCGCAGACTCAAACACCTTCATAACATAAGGCACCTTGTGGGCTTCCAGCGCCGCTTGCAGCGCCGGGCCCTGCACCTGATTGATCATCCAGGGCAGCACCTTGTCGTCCTTCCCGTACCAGAAAAATACCGGCGGATAATCGTCCGTGATAAGATCTGCCACACTGGAGCAGTAATAGTGCCACCCATAGTTGCCGGTATCCATAAGCGCCTGATACGCGATCTTTACCTCTGAAAAGTTCACTACCGGATAAGCCAACAGCAGTGCACCGGGTTTTGCAGCGCCGTAATAGCCGTAGCCGCGCTCCTTATTTGCGAACACGCCCACAAGCTGGCCGCCAGAGGAGTAGCCCACCAGCGCATAGCCCTGTGTATGGATGGAAAGCTCCTCGTCAAGGCTTGTCACCAGCTGCACCGCCCTTGCCAGATCCTCCAGCGGGGCGTTATTGCCCAGATCCAAAAAGGTGCGGTAGCGCAACACGAACACGGCATAGCCCCGGTTATGCAGCTCGTAGGCCGTGGAGCCGCCCTCACCCATCTCCGAGGTTGCGGTCAAGGCGTTGCCGGGCACTACGATAGCGGTTTTGGCGTTGGGGGTCTCGGCCGGATAATAAAACAGCTGCACACAGCCCAGACTGGAATTGTGTTCGATCTCCTCAGGAGTGTAGACCTGATAGGTGACCTTGACGCCCTTATTATAGTTATCAATGATAAGGTTCAGCGCAGCAATGCCGGATTCCCGGTCGGTGTCGCCAAAATAATCGTGCAAGGTCTTGTTTTTCCAGCGTTCCACCATCAGCGGCGTCATCTCACGGCAATATGTATAATAGCCGCTTCCCTGGATCGCCGGGTTTGCGCGCAGCTGAGCCATTGTAGTTTCTGCCGTGACATGGGGTGCGCTCTCTGCGCCAAAGGCAGGCAGCGCCGCGCAAAGCATAAGCCAAACCATACACAGCAGTACCCGGACAGTTTTTCTCATATATCCTCCATGGGATACGGCGCACCCCCCGCGCCGCATTCTTGTTCCCTTATTGTATCACAAACAGGTGAGATGTCAAAACAATTTCTGTGCAGTCCGCTTCTTGTACCGCGCGGCAAATTCTGCTATACTGAAATTTATCCGGGAGTGGAAAGAGAATGCGGGCAATTTTCGGCCCGCCGAGGATGAAAGTATGGATAAGATCATCATCCGGCCTATGACGCCGGAGGACTGGGGCGCGGTCTCCAGAATTTATGTTGAGGGCATTGCCACGGAATACGCCACCTTCCAGACCGAATGCCCTCCCTATACCGCGTGGGACGCTTCCCACACAAAGGAGTGCCGTCTGGTCATCCTTTCCGGCGGGGTGCTGGCAGGGTGGTGTGCTTTGCACCGGGTAGACCCCCGGTGGTGTTACCGGGGCGTGGCCGAGGTAAGCATCTATGTAGGCGAGCAGTTCCGTGGGCACGGGCTGGGCTTTCAGCTGTTGAGCGCGCTGTGCGCCGCCGCTGAAAAGGCCGGGTACTGGACGCTGCAATCCACTGTTTTACAGGACAACACCGCCAGCCGCGCCCTGCACGCCAAGTGCGGCTTCCGGCTGGTGGGGCGCCGGGAGCGCATTGCGCGGGACTGCCACGGCCACTGGCTGGACACCTATCTGATGGAGCGCCGCGCCGCCGCAGACGAACCGGAGGGGTTCAAAAAGCTGTAACCAGCCCCACCGGGCACAGAATTATTTTTATTTGCAGAGCGGAAAAATCCGCAGTTTTTCCCGCTCTGTCTTTTCACGACGTATAGTCAAAACCACCGGCTGAGCCGGTGGCTTGAGTAAGCCCTAGAAGGGCATA
>ENA-OYYQ01000153-OYYQ01000153.1-human-gut-metagenome-genome-assembly--contig:-NODE-153-length-39303-cov-7.403282_pt1 | contig 39303 bp, 37 predicted proteins | sample MGYA00243252_ERZ653455 | MGnify/ENA primary metagenome ERZ653455 (study PRJEB26926, sample SAMN06164940) | human gut metagenome | biome: ENVO:00009003; feature: ENVO:2100002; material: ENVO:00002003...
GAGATGTCTTAGGGTCTCGTGGGCTCGGAGATGTGTATAAGAGACAGATATAACATTTTCCGACGGGAGATCCCGTCTCATCATAAAAAGTCACAGCGTAATAGTTTGGGGCTTTGGTTAAATTCGTTTTTATACTATACATTATTATTGCTCCTCACGCAGATCACTGATTTCTTGTGCTGCCAAATCAATACGTGCGGAATACTCATCAATTTCTTTCTGAGCATTATCGATTGTGTTTAATTCAGTAGCAATACTGCTTTCTCTTTGCGAGATTGTAGTCTCAGTCTTCGATACTTCTGCAGCTGTTTGATATGTTTCTGCCGCCTTAAGTTCTTCAATTTCAATTCGCAGATTTTCTACACGTATGGTGGCCTCGCCGATTACGTTATTCAGTTCCTCGATGGACGCGTTATAGGTTTCGATTCTCCGTTCAAGACTCTCTACTCGATATTCTGTTTCAGTTTTCTCTTCGATCCGGGAAACAGATGTTATATCGAGTTTATTGGAAAATAGATTGACAGATTCAGTTCTATTGCTTTTTAGAGACACGGTCAGTCGAACCTGAGTATAGTTGGACGGGACATCGTGAATCTGTAGCACGTAGAGATCATTGGACTGTATCACAACTTCTACGTCAAGATTTGTGATACTAAGGCCATTTGAAATTGCCGAAAAAACATAATCATTGTCACCGTCGTATGCGTTATTTATGAAGCTCAGCTGCACCTCCATTGTTCTCTGAGAAGCGCTATATGTCCATGCATTTACTGTAACGCTTCGTTGTGAGGAAAGAGATTGCTCGATCCCGATCGGCGTTAGACGGTACTCGCTTGCGTTTGAAAAAATCCACGGCGAAAGAAAAAAGAATAGATAGAACAGCACAATGTAGATTATCCACATTGCCAGCTGTATGTTTTTTTCATCACGGGGAATCGCTCCCCTTTTTCTTGAGTATTTCATAATGCTCCGTTCCTACTTGCTTTTTTCAATGTCAAGGCCATAATCCGAGTGACCAAGGTCAAGAGGTGGTTCCTCTTTGTCAATTAGATAGTGAATGTGATTTGTGTTGATAAGCAAAGAAGAATACGGGTGGTATACTATACGCTTTCCTTCCTGCTGTAGCAAAGAAATAACCTCGGGAGAAAGGATGCTATCTTCTGCAGGAAGCTCCTGCTCGAAGATCCATACCTCTTCGGCAACATTTATATCCGACACAAATTCAACGCCTGTATCCTGCGAGAGACCACCAATGGCAAAAACTTTTTTCTTTTTTTCCATATTTCCCCCTACTTACTCAATATTTGAGCTAAGACCACTGATTGTAGCAAGCTGATATACGGTATCAAATACCCATAAATTCAAGTCTTGATCGTAAACCATTTTTGCATTAAGTAGTCTGGTGCTTGTGTTTTCGGGATTCAATACAAGTTCTGCTGGCGTATCGGAAGTCGTCACAGATGTGATCTTGAATACCGCCAGGACAAGCACAGAGCCATCACCCTGCTTTTTAGTGTATACAGATGGAGCTGTTGCAGTATCAGAGTAGTGAAGCCTGATACCTTCGCTGCCACTACTCTCAGGCTCTTCAATGACCAGTTCCGGGCAAAAGAAGTCTTTTGCCTCCCCCCTACAGTGCTTCTCAGCTTGTGCATACAGAGATGTGTAGTAGTCATAGTCATCACTGAAATAATTTCGGTTGAAGTAAAGGTTAATAAACGACTTTACATCTTGGCAAACTTTATCATTGTCGGCCATGCTCAGTTCAGTGATTTGACGGCTTAATTCCTGATTTGCTTCTCGCAATATGGCCAGCTCATTATCATAGTCGGCATTTACTGAGGCGGGCGATACGGCAGAATTAGCTTTTACTGCCTCGTCCAGTTTCGCCGAAACGAAGTATGTATAGACCCCCATTGCTCCGCACAATAGAAAGCAGATGCAGCAGATGATAGCTGCGGTGTATTTCTTCATAGCACATTTCCCCTTACTTAGTTAATGACAATATCTGGATAGTATTTTCGAAATTCAGATGCATCTAAGCGTGTGCTGCGTGGAGCAGTTTCATATCCGTTGTATTCGTAGATTTCATAGTGTAGATGCGGTGCAGATGAATTTCCGCTGTTGCCCGAATAGGCAACAACTTGCCCTGCATGTACAGTCTGGCCTTCAGTTACATTGATTGTACTCAGATGAGCGTATCCCGTTTGGATGCCGAGACTTGGATAATATATCCGGATATAATTACCCCAAGAGCGTTCATCATCAATACCAGAACCCCAAATATTATTCGGAAAGCTATAGGTCCAAATAACAACGCCGTCTCCCACAGCGTAAACTGGATAACCGGTTGTTCCTGTGCCAATATCGACTGCCAGATGATCTGAATATGTGGTGCAGGTCGTAAATTCGATTGGCCAGCCAATTGTTCCGTCAAATGCACCGGAAATCATACTTCCTCCACCAGTGTCAAATGACAGTTCTCGAGGAAACTTATAATGTTCGCGGAATCTGTCTGTATACTCGGCATTACCCGGTGTCCATCCATATTTATCTCGATAGTACTGCTGATATGTTTCTGCAGCAATAGGTGTGAATTCGCCGTAATACTTTGATTCATCGGAGGTGAGGTAATCCCAAAAACCAGGACCGAAATTGTAGCATTGAACGGTGGCCAAAAGAAGACTTTCTTGGCTGGCATCGGTTAAACCGGTATATTCGCAGAGGCTGATCCATGTGCGAACACCTGCATCCATAGAATATGCAACGCTTGTAATGGATCCGGGATAGCGTGGGTATTCGTAGTTTTGTTGACTTTCTGAACAACACATACGATCTGCCCATTCTGGCCCTTCCCCACCGGACTCAATTTCCATGATTGCCTTGAGCACTTCGAACCAATGCAGAACATCATAGTTCTCGCAAGCAGTATACAGCTCGGCAACAAACATCTGAGTGTTATCTGAAAGGTCATAAGCTTGACCATAAGCAGCATCGGTGTATTCCGACGAATTACCACTGTTTGCACCGCTGATAGCGGCAACAATCCCTGAGATCAGCGTCATAATCGCTACAATAATGATAGCAAAAAAGAAAATGGAAGCAGCAATTCCACTGCTTCCAAGAATGATTTTACTTTTTAAACTTAGTTTTTTTGACTTTTTATTCTTTTTGCTCTTCTTGTTTTTCTTTTTCCGCTTTAATTCCATCATGCACCACCAGAAAAAAGCTCGTTTTCTTTTTCGGTAATGTAAACCGAGAGGTGTATATTGCGATTGCTCGGCAGGCAAAGGATAGCGTCACCCTTTTTAAGTTTAGGAATCGCCTCCAAGTCACTGGAACTTAAAGTAGAGCCAAATACGGTCTGGAAAAGGCCAAGTACACTGGAATCTTGCCGGAAAACAAATTTATAGGAGCACAATTCAAATAGCGTTTTAAGAGCATTGATTTCTTCTGTGCTGGATCCTTCGGGAACATAATCGCGGATCGACTGCGTAGCCAAACATATACCGGCAAAATACTTTCTGGACTCGCGGGCAATATCCGTGATCTGCTTAACAGCTGCCATCATTTTCGTGTTGACGATTTTATGTGCTTCGTCAAAATAAATGGTGCTGCGAATTATATCTTCCCACGCAATTTCATGCGCTTCATATTTTGCTTTCATCAAAGATCCAATCTGGACAAGATTACCCCAGCAAAAATACAGTGCCAGAAAGATTTGCGTATTGAAGACCTCACTGGTCATTTTTGAGAGATTGCTGATATTGAAATACACAGTTTGCCGTTTCATGATGTTATCAATGGAGGTGTGTCCATCAAATAACTGGCCGTATGCTGATATAAGGCTTTTAAAGGTTCTATACATTCGATCCAGCCGGCGCGCTTCGCGAATTGTCAGATCATCGGCAACCTTATCACCGGTTGTTGTGATAGATTTTCGCTTACGTTCCAAGAATCCTATCAGATCCGAAAAGATCGGATAGGAAGTTGCGGGCAATCCTGTGATTTCCTGTTCATCCAAAGGAGTATTGGGATCGATTAGACCATAGTCGATATAGAATTCCTGTATGTATTCGTCGAAGCTGTTCGCTTCATCGACCTGCAGATCTTTATTCAGAAGGTAATACATTGTCCGCAGCTTCGCAAGGTGATTGATGAAGCACATGTTCTGTCCTTCATCTGAGGTTTTCAGAATTTCGAGAGGGTTAAATATGCCCTCAGAACCATCCAGACTGATATAAGCACCGCCGAGGCGTAAAATGAGTGGGCGGAATTCTCCGCTCGGATCAAATCCTCTTACATAGTTTCCTCTGGTAACATCATCTTCAAGCAGCTTTTTGATAGTGGTAGATTTACCACTACCCATAAGACCTACAATACAAATGTTGTATGATGTACGGTCCTCAGAAAGCGTGTGAGGATCTAATAGGGCTGTACCATCGTTAGAATTCGTAGTACCGAAGAAAGTACCGGCAGCATCCATCAAATTTGTAAAGTGGAACGGAATTCCATCCGCCAGAGTACTGCTCTGTAGCGGTTGCCCATATCGGGCGTAGTCTTTGGAATCATCATCAGTGAACTGTGTAGAATAGCTTTGATACATAGATCGGAAATCGGAGATTTCCTCGTTTATATAAATCGAAGCTTTATAATTCGACCCCTGCAGATGCGCGAGAACCTCTTTGACCCGCTGGTCGCATTCCGTATATGTTTCTGCAGCTACATACAAACGAATCCGAAGGAGTTTAAGAACCTCACCAAGATTCTCGATTTCTTCCCAAAGGGCGTCAAGCTCATCATATCGGCGCTGGGCTGTTTTTAAATCCGTGCTTTCAGTAGCATCGTTAACGCGCCGCAGTTGTTCCTGCATACCTGCATTTATATTCCGCAGGCTTACTTCCACATCTTCTGTTTTTATATCGACAATAGTTGTTACGCCGTCGATGTTCATCAAACAGGAAAGCCAGCAGCTATCCAAATGCTTTGGAAACTCAGTGATCGTGATACATGCTTCATACCCTGTGCCGGTGGCAATATATCTTTCGGTCACGGGAGTGACGCCTCCCCTCGGCTGGATGGCGGACAGAAGCCACGGATCATATTTGAGCTTTGCTTTTGTTTTGGCGATTTGCGATTTTGAATCAGGATAGGAGATCTTGACGAAATTGTTGTGCTGCACTTTCAGTACCGCAGATTTATTGTTAAGTCTCTCGAGCACAGAGAGTTTTTGCGGTATGGTTAAAGAGCTGGCTAAATTATTGCTTATGAGCAGTTGAGAGATTAAAGCATTACCGTCTGAGTATTCATCCGGAGTGCGAGCGAAGAAAATCAAGAAAAACTGGCGATCTGTGTGTGTCTGTTGTATTATCTGCAGCTGTTCGAGTTTTTCGGCAAGAAACTCGCTATACTCCGGATTTTGGTTCGTATCAATCTTATGCTGTATGTATTGCTGCTGAATTCGAGTATCCGTTGGCGCGTTGAGAGATACCAGCTTCATGTCAAAGGGAAATTTACGATAAAAGATCTCCCATAAAGCGACCAGAAAATTGAAGTCGTCCGACGAGCAGGATAAAAGGTCGCTCGTCGTAATAGAGTATATATCGAAAAGCTGACCTTCCGTGGTTTGGAAAATACCAAGTTCTTCGTCTAATTCTGCTATCGAAATTAGACGAGATATAGACTTATGACGTGGCGGGTTGAACAGTTCCATAATCTTTGATAAGGATCGAGCCTTTATACCGTTCTTTTTTTCAGTTTTCAAACTTCTCATCGCCTTTCAAAATTATTTTTTCTGTTTCCAAAGGTCTATAAGCGGTTCTGGGACGCCGCAAGTAAATCCAGAGGGACTGGTATAGTCTTTTTCCCGGGTTATAGGGGCTTCGCCTTGATAAAAGCAGCCCAAGAAGAAAATTGAAAATAAGGAAGATAATACGGAGAGAAGGAATGACCATATTCTGCGTCAAGAGCCCAAACCCAACAAAGCCGAGAATGAAGAAGAAATCAAACATATAAATTTTGGCGGAAAACTTTTTTTGTGTTTTCACTTCAGTTGGAACAAAATTTCTCATTTCAGGTTAGTCTTCCTTTCTGCGCGGTTTTCCTTTTCTGTTCCGGTTGAGTGCTCATGCTCTGATGGTACAGACGGCTTTTTGTTCTGGTTCCGCAGAGCCTGCTGCGTAGATGACGCAGGCTCCTTGATGTTTTGACGATCCGATTGCAACGCTTGTGTGGAGGTCGATGGATTATTCCGTGGTGACGCTGCAGGGCGCTGATCGCGAAGTGAAGCAGATAGATTGTTCTTTTTCTGAGTATTCTGGGCACGATCTGAGGACCGCGCTTTGGTTGCAGAATCGTGTTTTCTGGAAATACTGCCGTTGGAGGCTGTGGCTGCGCCGGAAGTACGGGAAGCAGAATTCCCTTTCTCGAGGTTTTTCTTGCTTTGGAGGTTTTTATTGCCCTTTGCATCTGCTTTTTCTTTCGTAGCTTCAGCAGCACTCGGAGCCACTTTTGCCTCTTTATTCTGCGTTTCAGTGTGGAGTGCATGTTCCAGCGTATGATCCGCAGACGGAGAAGAAATCTTCTGCAGATTTGCTTCAGCACCCTGTTTCTCCTGTTCGGAGGAAATCGCATCTGCTGACATCGTACCACTTGAGGCGGGATTGAGAGAATCGCTGGACGACGTGAGACCGTTGTCCTTAAATAGCTGGGCTGCAGCTTGTCGGGAATTGGTAAATAACTTTCGGGAGGCATCCTGAATTCCTTGCTTCTTCCCTGCAGTGGTCTGAGACTTCAGGCCGGAAGATCCATGACGTTTTGCTGTATCGTTTGCAGCATTTTCTCCGTCCTTGTATGCATTTACATAATCCCATGTGCGGCTGGAGCGCAAGGCGGATCGCTTATCCTTTGCTGTTGGAGTGGTACGGCGGGAATCCGCAAAACGATTGACGCCTTTGCCTATGCTCGATACACCATGTGCTAATCCATGCAGTGTACCAGACGCCATGCGGCCGATGCCAACAGCGGCCATTGCGGCTTTAAATCCGCTCTGGATACCAGCATCGATACTGAAAATACGCTCGATCAGATTCGGCCCGTCAATTACGGCCATTGCAATGGCCAGCAAGAGGAACGATGGTATGATACTATCACCGAAAGGTGAATCTGTACCGAACATCCAATTTTGGAATGATAAGAATAACCGAACTGCTACAGGACAGTAGGCAAGAACGATGTACGTAGCTCCAATAAGCTTCAGAACCTCGCGCAATTTGCTGCCGCCGGCCAGATCTGTAAGAGCCAGAATTTCAGCAAAAAGACGGTGAATCACAAGTTCATATGAGAGACGGGCAACCTTGAATGTGGTAAAAATTATTACCAGTATGGTAGCCACTTCGGCAAGAAAGATCGGTAACATGTCTACAGAATAGCGATAGTAGTAATCAGTAGCGAGAGGTTCAAAATAAATTCCAAACGGCAACTCGCCTTTTGCTGTTGAATCAACGACAGCTGCCACACCATCGTTGTACTCCAACTTTCTCAAAAAGACATCATCAATGCCGCTGATTTCGGAACCACGTATTACGGCACCTATCTGTAGGCTATCAATCCATTCGTCATTATCAGGAAAATTGTTGATCTTTACGCTACCGCTGTCACTTTCGAAGATGCCATTACCTGTTGTGCATATGTATTGCAGATCGTAAGTATTGCTCTTAAAGATAGTTCCCAAAGGAATCTCATCCAGATCTGTTGCATTGGCAAATGCGTTGTTAAGCATGTTCATTGCTGTGGGTAGCACAGCGATCACCAGAATGCCAAAAAGGATATTACGTAGGACCGTAGTGCCTTTTACGTTCTGAAAACCGAGAATCATTGCAAGGCCAATCCCAACTAAAACCAGAACAACAAGGGATCCAACAAAAGCATACTGGCTAAAGGAGTATTGGCTATCAACTGTGCCTTGCTTGATAAAACCGTCCAAGGACGAAAAATCAAACGTAAGGAGTTGATATGCAGCGCTCATTATGCCTGCGAGTATATCAACGAGATCTTTTAAAATTATTAGGACAAACCAGAAAATGGAGCGAAGGGCTGTGATGATAATATTATTTTGCTGAAAGTACTCTCCGTAATCTGTCAGCAGCTGCTCGGCAGTAGTCATGACGCTGAAACTCATTCTTAACCTATTCCTTCCTTTGCAGTTGTTTTTGTCTTTGCGCCTCTCTCTGCTGTGCGGCCTTTTCCTGAACGGAAAGCCGGTCAAAGTGAGCGTCAAGATCATAGGTGTGTAGTTCTACATGCTGCGTATCCGGCCATGGTACGCTCTCCAGAGGAATATCCTCGAGGTTTGGAAAAGAGTCTGTAAGATATTGAAGTCTGTACCGAAATCTCGAGTTTCCGTGATTAAAGATAGGTGCGGAAAAAATATCGTTGCCCTGTAGATCGTGTCGTGTCATAATCCGGTGCACTACGTTTTCTCCTTCGTGCAGGTGGTTTAATTCATTCTGATTCATCAGGGGTTTTTCCTCATACATTTCAGTGAAGGATTTGTGTAGAGATAGTTTTGATCCACTGCGATTGACGTTGACCACAGTTTGGTTCCCGAGTTCCCTCGAAAAATTTTCTCTCGTTTCGCGGTCACCGCTGGATAGGAAGTATTTATTGCCGCAGTTACCAAGAATCGTTTGAGCTTTTTTGCCGTAAAGGATCTCCAGCTGGGAAGTACTCTGAACCATCAAATTGAAGCGGATGTTTCTGCCGAGACAGACTGTACAAAGGTGGTCAATATCCTGCAGAGGAGGAAGGTTGCCAAATTCGTCCAACAAGAAGACAACCTCTCTGGTGCACTTTCCGGTATTTGTCTTTTCGGTGCAGTGCTTTGACAGGATGAAATACAGCTGATTGATGAAAATTGTGCAGATGAAGTGATTTGATAAGTCATAATCCGGCAAAGAGATGAAAATGGCATAGGGTTGCTTACCGAAGCCTACATCCAGTAGGTCGAAATCTGAAAATGACGTCATCTTTGCAATACCTTCGGACATAAAAACGGAAAGTTTTGTGCTCATAACAGAGAAAATGCTGCCTTTTGTTCTATCACCAGCAACATGAGCAGCTGTATATTTGAGACGCGCCTTATTGGTATTGGGGCGCGTTTCAAAATACGCGTCCAGAGCAGTTTTATTTTGACCGTAAGGGATGGACGTCAAAGTGCTGAATGTTACGGCGATCGAATATAGTGAGATTTCCTTTTCGTGTCTCACTATTGGCTGCCACTGAACGGTATCCTCTATAGGTGTGTTACGCTCGTCCAGAATACTTTCAAAGTCCATTTTTGCATGTCCGTTGCGTACTGCTTCTTGGCGATCCGGAGAAAGCTGCTTGTATAAGGACTGCCTTTGCCGAAAACGAGTGTATTCGAGTGCATTAAGTTTTTCGTCGAGCGATAGGCAATCTTCAATATTGGCTAAAACCAGAGCTGCAAGCGTATTCGTGGCCGAATCAGTCCAAAAACGATCATCTGCAGGTCCCGCCCCATCTGCATTAAAAATCGAATAGCAAAACGATTGCACAAGTAGTTCAGCTGTAGCAAAGTCGTGCTGCTTCCATGCAGTCGTTGCAGGTTTTATGGGATCGAACCCATTCGTATGCAGTGGATCTGAAAGATTGAGCAGAATCGGTATGAACCCACGCTTGCGCAAAGTCTTGCTAGACATTTTGTAGACTTCGAGCTTAGGGTCACATAAGATTAAGGACGGTTTTATGCTGGCTCGGCTATAAATGTCGATAGCGGTGAACAGGTAGCTTTCGCCTTTACCAGATCGTGTGGTTCCTATAATATAGTTGTTCACTGCAGAGCGATCTATGAGGATTTCGTTGCGTTCCCGATCCCAAGAGATGGGGACACCTCCTGCGCCATCAAAGCATTGATCTCTCTCGGGTACCGCGACATACTGTTGCCGGAGCTCTTCTGTTGTTGCCCAGCGTTCAGTACCTTTTTGCCCTACGTTAAAGTCCTTATATGATGTTCTGATTTTGTACGGAAGTACAATTTCAAGGATAAGGATAAGCAATACGATCAGCACATAATAACCGGAGGAGGAAGGAAAGCGAAAGCAGTTCTCTAACCCAAAACTTATATGAGTTGATTCGTTTTGGAAGACGGAGAAAGCTGCCTGAAGTGACGCCGTGCATATGTTGTACAAATAGTTTCCTGTGAGTAAGATCACGACTGGAAGAGCCAATGCCAGACATAAAACAACCCGTCGATCCGACAATAATCTGTTCAAACGAAACAATTTTGTTTTGTCTTGAAATTCTTTGATAATTCCGTTCTCGGGTTCTGTTTCATCAATTTTAGGCATGACGGTTCTTATGATTCTGTTCCATAAATTTTTATTCATTTTAATCGCTCCAAAACTGAAAAATACGCATGAATACTGGATTTTCCCTTTGTGGGCAAATTTGCCCACAAAGCCAGCTTCAAAAAGGCAAATGCAATTTTACCCTTTTGGAGCTGGCTTTCTTTCGCTAGGAAAAAAAGCCAGCAAGGGGTCAACTGAAAACAAGAATCGACGCCAGCCACTGGACGATGGAGGTAGCGCCGAGAACAATAACACAGCCAATTATGACATACTGGATTTTGTGCTTTGCAGCCTCAGCCAGATTTTGAGAGATCATCATAACAAGGCCGCATCCAACCAGCACCACTACAGCCAAAGGGACCAGAAGCGAGGTCATGGCAGACGACAGGTTGTTCATTGCATCAGTGAGATTTGTCCAAAGGTTTCCCATTTTATTCTTCCTTCCACTCTTTCAAATTAGAAAAAAGAGGTTCAGCTTGTGTTGAACCTCTTTCCGTTGTTTTGTGTTATTTGGATGTTTCTTTACGTTTCCTTTTTTTCGCGAGGATTGCCAGGATAACGGCAACGGCAGCTGCGATACCAATAATGCCAACAGCAGCTCCAAGGATCACGGCAGTCAATGTGCTGTGATCCTCCTCATACTGCGCTACGGCCTGAATTGTGTACTCAGTCTCTCCTGTTTCGACGGTCTGCACTGCCTCATAAGTAGCTGTAGCGTCATAAACAGTGAAAGGCGGAAGCGTTATTTCGCCTCCATAATGCGCCGTGTAATCGCTTACAAGCCGTGAGCCGGAAATAATGGCATCTCTGCACTCAGTACCATTCTCTGTATAGGGGTCACCATCCCAAACTGCAGATGTAAGACGATACGTGTCGCCACTCAGGCCGAGATAATCGAGAAAGAGATTCTCAAATCCTGCGAGTGGCGGAGTGCTGCCGTCAAAAGGTAAGACTTGGCCATTAAATTCCATATACAGAGCGCCTGTATCGTATATTTGCATCGGGATGCGTACATCATCCAGCCAGTAAGGTGAACCGGAACTCACAGATGACAAAGGCAAGGTGCAGTCAAGAGTCAAATCATACTCATCAATGTGGTACGGTACCGTGATACTATCATCTGCATCCGGTTGCGATACAGCAGGACCGAGCAGGACATCTCCCGTTACTGTTGCAGTATAATCTGTGATTTCGTGCGGCTGGAATTGGATGTCCTTTAAGCTGTAAGTAACGCCATCCTGTGTATATGTATCCGCAATAGAGGCAGACTTGTCTGCAACAATTTCTTCTCTCTGAACAGACAGAACTTGTTCTTCCGTCACAGCAGTATCGGAAATGACAGAGGAACTGACGTCGATCAGCCTATAGGTTTTCCCGTCTTCTGTAATTGTTTCGGCAAATTCGATCTGCTCATTTCTATCGAGAGAGATAATCTCTTTCATCATGGTGAGAGTATCACCAGACACGGAGATTTCCGGTGTATCTGTTGTTGCCGCATCGACGTGAATGGGTGCAGACATGATCGCAACCGTCAATAGAGACAGTGCCAGGGAAAGAATCAACTTAGAGACACTTTTTCGTTTTCTAAAGGCGAGAAGGACTATAACGGCTGATCCGGAGAGCAGTGATAACAGTATAAACAGCAATATTGGTCTTGTGTCTCCAGTGCGCGGCGTGTTCCCCTCGTGGTAAGACATATCCATTTTTCCGATTTTTGCCGTATTTGTAATCTCAAAGGATATGATTTCGCCATCCTCATCAATGAAGAAGTCGTATCTGGTGTCACTTGGAAGGAAACCATGGCTGGGATCAATTTCGAGCAGATAGTACGGTCCAAACAGCAGGGGACCGGATTTAGCCATGCCGGACTCTGAGGTAACGATTTCCTCGACAAGCTCATCTGTTTCCGCCCGGAAAATACCGAATTTTGTACCAGCGAGCGGGGAGTTGTCCATGTTATTCAACTTTAGTATTTCAACAAAGCCGTGCAGAGGATGCACTGTGACCGTTTGGCTTTCGTCTTCAAGGTCTGCATGGGCGGCAAGCTGCACATCTCCATAGTAAAGATCTTCAAATACGACGATTTCCGTATCCTCTTGTACAAAATTGGCATTAAACCGGAATTCAACTTCCACAGTGCCGGTTGGTTCTTCCGGAGTAAAGACAGTCTCGCCGACGACGATATTTCCATCAGCATCCAGAAAAGGACTTCCGGTGGCCTTATCCATCAAAATGCCGGACACGGTATACTCCCGTTCAGGCTTGAGATCTTTATAAGAAACCGTATCAATGACTACAATTTCTTTGTTTGCGATGATTTCCTTACTGCCGTCCTCAAACTCTGCCGTTGTACCGATCTTAGGCACAAAGATTTTGACAGTTTGGCTTTCTGCCTCAATATCTTTGTGTTCGGCGATCAAGGTATTCGTTTTGACGCGGTACAGCTCATCAAAGACAACCAGCTCCGTGTCCTCCTTCAAATTCAGGGAATTAAATATGAATGTCAGCTCGACTTCGCCGGCAATGCTGTCTCTTTCGCCCTCTGAGCCGTTTTCCGGTTCATCCGGGCCTTTCCCCTCTTCAGCTGATTCAGGCCCCTTCTCGGGCTCTGTAGTGCCCGTGTCGGCGTCCCCTGTTTCACTGTCAAGCTTTTCGGGAACAAATACAGCTTCAGCCGTGACCGGCTTACCGTCAAAGTCAAGGAAAACCTCGCCGGTAGCCTTATCCATGAGGATGCCGGTCATGCGATACTCAACGCCAGCGGTAAGATCACTGTAAGAGATCGTATCCGTGATCGCAACGTCGTCTGCGGAAAGTGTGGTTTTGCCGCCGTCTTCAACAACAGCCACGGTGCTGATCTTCGGGTTCTTGATTTTTATGGTCTGTCCTTTGTCCTCAATGTCCGCGTGTGTGGCAAGCTCAACACCGTCATAATAGAGGTCTTCGAAAACGACAATCTGTGTACCATGCAGGTCGCTTGCGTCAAAGGTAAACTCAACTGTCACTGTACCGGTCGGCTCCTCCGGAGTAAATGCGACTTCAGAGCGGATCTCATTGCCCGCAGCGTCAAGAAAAACCTCACCAGTGGCTTTATTCATCAGGACACCGGATACGGTGTATTCTCGCCCGGGCTTGAGATTTTTATAGGAAACTTCGTCTGTGATCTTCACTTCACCGAGCGGATCAACACGGTGACCATCCTCGGATGTCGCTGTTGTACCGATTTCCGGAACAAGTACCTTGATCGTCTGGCTTTCGGCGTTAATGTCCTTATGCTGAGCAATCAAAGTATCCGTCTCGACGCGGTACAGCTCGTCAAAGACAACCAGCTCTGTGTCCTCTTTCAAATTTAGGGAATTAAATGTGAATGTCAGCTCGACTATGCCGGCAATGCCGTCTCTTTCGCCCTCTAAGCCGTTTTCTGGTTCGCCCGGTCCCTTCCCCTCTTCGGTTGATTCAGACCCCTTCTCGGGCTCTGTAGCGCCCGTATCGGCATCTCCGGCTTCGCTATCATCTCTTTCGGGCACGAATACAGCTTCGGCCGTGACCGGCTTACCGTCAAAGTCAAGGAAAACTTCACCGGTAGCCTTATTCATGAGGATGCCGGTCATACGGTATTCCACACCGGCGGTAAGGTCACTGTAAGAGATTGTATCCGTGATCTGCACATCGTCTGCGGTGAGGGTAGTTTTACCGCCATCCTCAACAACGGCGATTGTGCTAATCTTCGGATTCTTGATTTCTACAGTCTGTCCTTCATCTTCAAGTTCGGAGTGTGTGGCAAGCAGCAGACCGTCATAGTAGAGATACTCGAAAACGACGAGCTGCGTGCCGTGCAGGTTACTTGCATCAAAGGTGAATTCGACCGTCACCGTGCCGGTTGATTTCTCCGGGGTGAATATCACCTCAGAACGGATTTCTTCTCCGGCTGCGTCGAGGAACACGTCTCCAGTAGTTTTATCCATCAGAACACCGGATACGGTATATTCTTTTCCGGGCTTGAGATTTTTGTAGGAAACTTCGTCCGTGATTTTTACTTCACCGAGCGGATCGACGCGGTGTCCGTCCTCAGACGTTGCCGTCGTACCAATTTCCGGCACTCGAATTTTGACAGTCTGTCCTTCATCATCAATATCAGCGTGCGTCGTCAACTCCATACCCTCCCGGTAGAGCGTTTCAAAAACGACAACGTCTGTATCCAGCTTAATATTTAAGCTGTTGAACTTGAAAATGACATCAACCGTACCATCGCGGGACTCCGGAGTAAAAGTGGTTTCGGCCTTGACTTCATGGCCGTCGAAATCAAGGAAGGGCTTGCCGGTGGCCTTGTCCATCAAAGTGCCGGACACAGTGTATTCCTTTCCGATCTGCAGGCCGGAATAACTTACAGTATCCACTAGGACAACATCATCTGCGCTTTGTGTATCTTTTGTGCCATTCTCGAACTTTGCCGTTGTACCAATCTCAAGCGGGACGTTATGGAATTTCACTTCAGCCACACCGCCATCCTGCAGCGTAACAATCTGCGGGTCAGGAAGCTCATAGCCGAAGGTCTCTTCCGTATCCAGCTCCTCGACAAGATACTGATACTTAGTAGTGCCTGCGTTGTCCTCAAAAATCGGGAGTGTCTCTGTAAAGATCAGCCCGCTGGCATCCGTTTTATAAACCTTGCTGTAGTTGTCCTTCAGGCGGGTAACGCGGAACGAAATCCCTTCCACCTTACCGTTCTCCGAGGTCTTGATGATTTTTAGCTGGCTATTTTTCAGCTCGTTCAAAAGCTCGTAGCTGTAGGTTTTCCCGTTTTCAGCTACGACAACCTCGAAGTCGTCAACTGTTTCCCGGCCCGCTCCTCCTTTGCTCTGATGCACAATGTATGTGCCGCAGGGCATGTCTTTGGTCGTCGCATATCCGGAGGCGTTGGTCGTAATGGTATCGCGTTCAGCTTCTTTTGCAGCTGCATAACTGCCTGCGGATTTCAAGTAGACCTGAAATTCAGCACCGGATTCATCGGCGGGAGAGCCGTTAAGAATCTCATACTGCTTATGAATCTGCACTTTTCCTTTGATAACTTGCTCTTTTACTGTTATCTCGATTTTATTGTGTTCCAGACTGTAGTTTTTGGGTTCTGCCCCTACAGGATATACGGTACTGTCAATCAAATATCCGTTGGACGGCGAAATTTCGCGAATCGACCAATTATCGCCGCAGATGTACTCCTTCGTCGTGAACTGCCCGTCGGAATTTGTGGTGTACTGATCGATCAGGTCATTGCCGCGGTACACGCCGTACACCGCGCCCGCGAGCGAGGCGTCGCCCTGTACAGCTCCAGTTTCCGCATCCACCTTTGTGATGGTTGCTTTCCACTTCTTGAGCACGTTCGAGAAGCTTACCGCTGCTGTTTTATTGGCTTCGACGGTGACCGTCTGAGCCTTTGGCTGTACGTACTGATCGGGCACATCAAGCTCGGTCACCGTGTAGCTGCCGGCCTTCAGGTCTGGAATGGTAATCGTTCCATCGGACTTAGTTGTAACCGTTGTATCAACTCCATCGCCCATCACACGGAATCGTACGCCCGAAACCTTGCCGTCCTCCGAGGTCTTGACGATCTTTAGCGAGCCGTTCATTTCGATGTTGACGTTGAGCGTCATTGCAACAGGGTCTCTGCCAGCAAATCCACAGGTGGCAACATCTTGACTAACTGCGTGTTCATAATAATAGCCGGGTTCATCTGTATAATAGTTAAGATCCACATTATATGCAAACCTAACAGCCCCGGAAGCATTTGGGGTTCCAGTTGCTGTTAACTTGACTGTATTACCACTTTTTTCAACTTGAATTCCGGTCGTATTTACAACGGGAATATCTTTATAATCGGAAAGCACACCTGTTGTATCCGTTAGTGTTACAGTTTCCCCCATCTTCAACGTCACGGTTTGACCGTCGATGCTGGGTGTTGTATAAAACTGGTCTACTTTCGCGAGAACAGCCTTTTTAAAAGCATTGTAGGTGGTCTGAGAGGCGATATTGTCCATGCCGCCTACGGTACTGGGGATTGAGACGCTGGATGCACCGACGAAGCTGCCGCCAAAGCTGTTGATGGTTTCCCAGATAAGAAGCTGTGTATAAAACTCTGCCATATACTCTGCGGATACGTCAATCGTATCCCAGTTGTAGTTTACAGCGCTGCACCCTTTGACGTTGGCGATGTTTTTATATCGGCCCCAGTAATCGATGAGTGTTAGCCTGTTCATTTGCTCCCTTGTCAAATCCTGCTGTGTATAGCCGCTGTTATCGCCTAACCCCAAAGCTATGCCGTGCTCGACACAGTAGGCAACCTTACCGTTAATGCGCTTGCCGCCCCAGCCATTTGTAGCCCCTTCTACATCGGTGACATAGCCGATATTCATAAGGTAGGTGGAGCGCGGCTCAGAAACAGTAACATTATTGGCATAGAAAACCGGGAGATTCAGCCCGGCTTCCGCGGCGATCTCGTTCAGCGGCTTGTCAATCGCGCTGCGGTCGTCGGTCGTGTAGAGCTTTCCATCCTCTCCAATGTAGCCGCCGTAGGACTCCAGCAGCTCCTCGAAGCGCCTCTCCGCGTCATTGGTGAGATAGTCGGCAGGATCAACCTTGCCGGTCGCCGTGATGACCTCAAAGTGCAGGTGCGCACCGTCTGCATAGCCGGTTTCGCCGACACGGCCGATCTGCTGGCCGCGCACAACTGTGTCGCCCTGCCGAACGTTGATCTCCGACAGGTGGGCGTAAAGCGTTACCGTACCGTCCGCGTGCGTGACCTGCACCATGTTGCCGTAGGAATTGCTGTCTCCCTTCGTCACGATGCCGTTCCACTTCTGCGTTACAGTCACGGTGCCGTCATCTGCGGCGACGACCGGCGTACCGGCCGCAGCGCCGATGTCCCATGCGCTGTGCTCTGCGCTGTAACGCTGCGTGACCTCGAAGTGCTCCGGCACCGGCCACGCGTATGCTGCGCCGGTTTCGGAGTCGATCACCGCATAGTGGTCAACGTAGGGGTCTGCGACAGGCACGGGCGTTGCCGTGGGCTCCGGCGTGGGCGTCGGGGCAACTGTAGGCTCCGGCGTCGCTGGGACAGCGGAGGGCTCCGCAGCTTCCGGCGCTTTATCCGGAGGCGTTGTTGCCTCCGGTGTGGCGGCCGGCGTTGGCTCTACAGTCGGTTCCGACGTCACAGCAGGCGTTGCTTCAGGTGTCGGCTCCGGTGTTGCTGTGGGCTCCGGTACGGGTGTCGGCGTCGGCTCTGCGGTCGGTTCCACGGTGGCCTCCGGCGTTGGTTCCGGAAGGTCGACCGCTGTTACGGTAGCAGCCCCGGTGGTACCTGCCGGGGGCACTGCCTCGTCTGCAAACGCTGTTAATGGTAATGCTGTAAAAATTAGTATTACGGACAGCGCCCATGCGAGAGGCTTTCGTATTCTTCTCATTTTTGCCATTTCCTTTCCTCTGAGTTTTATCTATATAAAAAGGCCGCACAAGATTGTGCGGCCTTGATTACATAAAAAAAGAGGATTGATTTTAATCAATCCTCTTTTGTACGGTATTCAGTTTCGCTTCAAAATAGATCGCTGTGACTGCCGGTGCGAATCAGTTTTAACACCAGTGTGTCATGCTACACACTATAGATCCGCAGCCAATCCGGCTCTACGTGACATTCACGCATATTTTTATAATCTCTTGAATTTGTCAATGCATGATCGCGGTATTTCTCCGGCAACACTTGCTCACGCAGAAGTATAGAGACAACCTCTTGCAATAGAGCCGGGTTACACCCACGTTTAAGAGCAAGTTTATAGTCTCGCTTAAATTGGCCGGTAAACTCGACTTTAAGCATTCAGTGCCTCCATCAACGATTCGACATCATCGAACGGTCCGTAGATGTCCTTGTCGTTTTCGGCGGCATCCATTGCGGCGAGCGTCACTGCATTGGGCGTATTCTTGTTTATCTCAACGAGATACTGCTCGTGGGTTTTAGGTTGATTCTCAATAAATCCCGACAACAACATATTCACCTATCTCTTTCTTGATTCGCCTAATGATGACTCGGCTTTAAGCCAATCCGCAGTCAAAAAAATTGCATTTTCATCGTGTTATCAGTACCACTCGACGGTGTACTTTGTGCTGCCGTCAGAATAATACACATCTAAGATATAATAACCATTGACATAGTTGCCGTCAGGCAACAATTTATCCCAGTTTGATTCAGCATATACAGCCGCATCGTAAGAACTATCAAACAACCCATCACTAATGTATCCGCCGGTGATATACGGTTCCTCGGGAACCGGCTCCGGCGTTGGTTCTGGGGTAGGAGCGGGCGTGGGGGCCGGTGTAGGCGCAGGCGTCGGAGCTGGTGTCGGCTTCGCCGTGGGCTTTGCAGTGGGTTTCGCCGTAGGCTTCGCTGTTGCAGCGGGCTTCTCGGTCGGTTTTACCGTGGTGCTACCGCCAGAACTGCTGCCGGAGGAAGGCTTCTCAGTAGGTTTTGCGGTGGGCTTTGCAGTCGGCTTAGACGAGCTTCCGCTCGACGGCTTGGAGCTGCTCTCATCGTCTTTCTTTTTGTTGTCGCCGGATTTGCTCGACTCAGATTTGCTCGATTCGCTCTTGCTGGATTCCGTCTTGCCGTCCTTATCTGCATCCGGCTTTGCCGATGCTTTCGGAGAGGCCGACGGCTTCGCCGAAGGGCTGGCCTTGTCATTCGTCCCGGGGGACGCCGACGGTTTAGCCGATGCGCTGGCCGACGGCGACGCTTTCGGATCGCTTTCCGACGTTTCGGGAGACCCGCAGGCCACCAGCCCGCCGACAAGCAGCGCCGTCGCAACGATAACACCGGCCGTAAGGCCGATGATCTGCTTTTTCTTCTTGCTTAGATTGTTGAATTTTTCTTTCATGGTTCTTCATCCTGATAGTTAAAATATAGTCCAAAATTTGGTTTATGTCAAGAAAAAGAGCCGCGCGCACGGCTCTTTCCTATCGTCTATACTTGACATTTATTCAATTTCAGCTATAATATAAGTGTAAAGCTTACCGGTGACGGTTAGCCCTCAGAATTGTAGCAGAAATAAGCCGCTCGTTTTCTCAGGACGGGGCGGTTTATTTCTTTTTATTCAACTCATGTATCAGACCGATCAGAGCGACGATCAGCCCCAAAGCGCCGATAATCACCAGACAAATCTGGCAAAAGTCGTCCACCGTTAAATACATATGAATCGCCCCCTTTCTGTAAAGAATAGAGGGCAAAAGAAATTTCACCCTCTTTTATGTGCTGTAGCACTAAGTAGAGGGCAACCGCTGGCCGTATAGTAAGCCTTACGATTATATTTTAAGGGAATCGACAATATATGTCAAGCCGTATCCGTTGACACTTTTCTAAAGCATGTTATAATATAAGTGTAAGGCTTACCGGTGACGGTTAGCCCTCAGTTACGGTAAGAAGTGAACCGCATGTGTGAGAGCAGGGCGGTTCACTTCTTTTTGTCTTGAAGTTAAAAGGAGCTTTTCTGATAGTGAGCCTCCGCCTCGTCCAAAGTTGTAAAGTTGAACAACTCCCGGAGCTCCGCCATCACCCGGCGAATATCCTGTTTGGAAAAATCACAGTTTTCCATCGCCATAATCACATAGCCACGGCAAGCGCCGTTGCTCCACTTTTCCGACATCTGCTCTGCCAACAACGCTAAATCTTCTGGGTTATACATCATAATCAATCCTCCAAGTATTAAACTTCCAAGCCCCCTGTTTCATGAGGCCGTCCTCCTATCGTATATATAATATCACTAAAAAAGCAACGTATCATACGGTTCTTTTCTTCCTATACTTTTTCTCTCTTCCTGATACTCATTTTAGAATTTCATAGACTGCTCCATTATTATCAAGAAAGCTCCCATCTGACATACGTCTGGCATCTACACAGGCTTTCTTGATTTTTCCTTTATAAAAATAAGATGCAGTCAGCTTGTATGTTTCTTTTCCATGCAGCGCCCGGATATGGTTCTCCTTTTCTGTATCCGATATTTGCAGACCAAGAATTTGTGCGACTTCTTCAGCTTGTACACCGCGCATAAACTGCGTGAACAGTACCTCGGAGCAAAAAGAGCAGCGCTGATCCTCAAGCTGCGCGAGCTGTGCACTGTCCATGTCCATGAGCTGTGCCATCAGAATCGCGAACAGCTGCTTTGTACTATACCCGGAATTGAAATACTTCCCGATTAACTCATCCGTCATTTTATGCAATAAAGCCGCGCCAATGGCCTGCATTCCTATTTTCTGAGAATAAACTGCGTAGCTGTCCGACCGAAACTCGTATTGCCTGCCGTTTCGTGAGCAGAAGCCGATATGTCTGTCGCGAAATCTTTCAAATTCGTGTGCAAAGTATGCAGACTCCAGATATATTTCCAGTATTGACCGGTAATTTACCAGCCTGTGCGTCTTTGAAAACATGAAAATTCTCCTTTTCGGGCACGAGTAGTATTCAATATTCAAACTGCGTATAGAGAGGGAACTCCAACAAATTCTTATAGATATTCCCGTCGTCATCGATGAAATTGTCTTCCGGGGTACGTCTGGCTTTGACACGTACTGTTTTTCGCCTGCCATTAGAGTAACTGCGTGAGACAAGCGTATAGATTTCATCGCCCGACAGCTTCCTAATCTGCGAGAGCTTATCTTCCTGAGATACAGGCATTTTGAGGATCGGAGCAGTTTTATCTGCCGATACACCACAGATAAACTGTACGAGAAGCGCTTGCGAATAGGGTTCGTGGCTTTTATCCTCGATCTGCGCGATCTGCTCTCTATCTAAATCCATGAGATGTGCGATCATTATTCGGAACAGGTGTCTTGTATCGTAATTGGAGTTGAAGTATTTTTCGATCTGTTCATCAGTCATTTTCAGGGATAGGATATAGTGCGCATTCTGCTTGTTTATACCTTTCTCCATAAATGCAGAACAGACATCGGACATGAAGTCAAACTTTGTCCCGCGCCTGTCGTTTTTCTCGCATAAGCCGATGTCATGGATGAAAAAATTTTCCCAATCATAGTTGAAGTATGTCGATTCCATGTAGTAATCGAATATTGAGCGATAGAATGTGTGTGACATGTAATAAAACACAGCTTTCTCCTTTCCACCGGAACCGTAACCAACATCCTTGTGCATCGGATACGGGAGCAACCCGGCCCGGTGACTATCGTGCGATTTGTAGAGATTTTTACATTCCCTTCCCGCGCAAATATCGAACGGAATACATCGTGCGATTTCTTGCCATTTTCGTTCGATTTGCGTATAATGAAGATGCAGAAGAACATACTATACACCATGAAGGAGGCGCATATTATGATCGTAACCGCAACCGAGTTCAAGACGAACCTCGGCAAATATCTGGAAATGGCAATGAGGCAGGACATATTCATTACCAAAAACGGCAAGAACATTGCCCGGCTCACCAGCCCTACCGTAAACAAGCTGGCGGTACTGGACAGCCTTGTTGGGATTGTTCCAAAGGACTCCGCCATGGATGAAGAAACCATACGAGAGGAGCGGCTGGCCAGACAATGAAAATCCTGATCGACACAAACGTAATCTTAGACATCCTGCAAAAGTGGGAGCCGTTCTTCGCGGATTCCTACCGGGTACTGCGGAGAGCCATTGAAAGCGACACCGAGTGTCTGATTTCCGCATCTTCCGCCACCGACATTTTCTATATGCTGCGCAAATCCCTTGGGTCTGCACAGGCTGCAAAAGATCAGTTGGAGCAGCTCGCCCAACTTGTGACATTTGCAGATGTGCAGGGAATGGATATACACACCGCCCTCATGCGGGCAATGCCGGACTTTGAAGATGCGGTAGTGGATACCGTGGCCGAACGTAGCGGAGCCAGCTACATTGTTACCCGCAATATAAAGGATTTTGCCGGTTCGGCGGTACCCGCCATTCTCCCTGCCGATTTCCTGAAAAAATGAACACCATGCCGCAACCCGTCACAGGGCGGCGGTATGGTGTTCATTTTTCAAAAGAGTTCCAGCCTTAACGGGCAATTTTTTATCTCGTCTCAATCACCTTCTTTACTGGCCGCGCCGGTGCTTTTGTTTTCTTCTTTTTTCTGTGTTAAGATTTCTTTCGGATCACTAATGCAGATTTTCTGCTTTAAGAGCTCATTTCGGATCACGAACATATAGTGGGAATCCGTCTTCGGCGACGCATATTGCTTTATTTCGTCTATCGACAGGCCGCGTGCTAAACCGAATCGAATTTCTTCCATTTGGTGTACGTTATACCGTTTATCGGTATATAGCGCAACCTGATTGTCCGACAAGCTGCAACGATAGCCGGATATGATCTGACTGAGCTGTCCGGCGGTGTATTCCGGATCAGCAAAAACAGAAAACTGTTCCCGACTGATTTGCCCCTGTTCGAAAAAGCACACAGCTGCATCCAAATCCGAAAGAGTGTCCCTGCTAAAGCTGCATAGTCTGTATTTACTGCCCTTGATCTCATTGATTTTTCGCACAAGCTGCAAATTCCTGTAAAGATGGAGCCGGAATATGAAAACAATGAAACGGAGCAGATATTCGAGAATATAGCTGCCTGCAAGTATGAATATCCATTTGGCGAAAGGGACTTTTACGAACTGTGCGATCAAGGCATCCATGTCCGGCGTCTTTATAAGCTGCCCGCAACACACCAGCATAACGGGCACAGCACAGTAAAAGAACGCCGTTACGCGCACAATCCATAGGGCGGCAATAAAAATTGTGAAGCCCCAATTATATTTTGCAGTTACCGGGAAGCTCTGGAAGAAATCCCTCCCCATAACGGCAAAAAAGATAATAACAAACGCCAGTATTAAAACAATTTCCACCATTCTTCACTCCTGACTCTCCGTATTATTTTGGGCGGGACTATGCTATCGGATCTGTACAAAGCAATTTCTAATTGTATCTATCGCATTCAGGAGTATCTTCCACAAGGCTTCTCGTGGTTCCGGATAGATAATCGCCAGAATACCAATTACCGCCAAGAGAACAAGTAGTATCAAGGCACAATAGCGTACTACACTACCAGCGATGTACGCTACCGACCGCACCACACTGCCTTTCTCCACAATCATCACATTACGATCAGCGATATGGTGCTTTTCCCTCAGACTTTCCTGCTCTGTTTCAGCTCTCAGCTCTTCTTTTCTCTTCCTGATCAGTCCATTCTTGATCTTGGGCATTTCTTTCTGCTTCCTCCATTTTCCGATTCCCTTGTTTGCTGTTTGTTTTTTTCGCTGCGTATTGACCAATGCTGCTATTCTTTTGACTTCTTTCGATCAAGCGGTCTATGGCATCCCGCACGGCCTTTTGCTCATTTTCAATCTCTTTCGATGGCCTGAAATAGTACAATGACGGCTTCGGCCCTTCATGGATGCCGACATTTTCGTGGATATAGTTCTGCCAAAATAGCCATAAACGAAATCGCCAATAGCGAAAAATTCTCCTGCTGTTTTTGACCATATCTCTTTCCTTCTGCCCAAGAAATTAAGAGTGGGCAAATTTGCCCACTCTTAAAATTTCCAGTAATAATGCGGAATTTGACCTTTAACGCAAGCTATTTTGAAGTTTCAGCCGCAAAATTAACCCCCTGTCCTTCTCTCTCCTCACAGAATCGCTTGACGCTTGTGCCGCTCATGATTTTTCCTTCTTGCCGTTCCGAAATCTTATCTTGATACTTGCGCAGCACCTGCTCATTGATTTGAGATTCTAAATTTTTGTTCGATACCGAAACTGCAGGCGAATAGACTTTTTGGCCTTTTTCATTTTCGACGGGTGCAAGACTGGGCAAAGCGACGTACTTTTGTCCATTCGCGGCTTCGATGACTTTTATGGAGTTTATTGTCAGCAGGTCTCCTACGTCAACAGCCGCATATGCTTTTATTTTTCCTTTTTCAGTCAAGGATACTGATCGTACTGTTATGGACATATCATTTTCGTGCTTCGTTCCAAAGGTATTTACATCCACTTTGGACTGATACGCTGAGAGCACCGCCCGGGACCACTCCGCGAATATCTCTTTAGATCGCGGTACTATATAGCTGTATCCTTTTTCGCCATATTTGTGTAACTGGATATATCGATCGCCGTATTGATTTTCCATAACGCGTACTGGGAAACTTAAACTGTCGTTGATAGTTACAATGCTATTGCCGACATGCGTTCTCCCTTCTGATGATGCTGTAGTGCTTTCCAGCGATTCGGCCTTGACATCAATTTTCATTCGTTTGATGTTCTGCTCGTCAGTCTTTGTACTTTCTCTGGATGGCAAAATTTCTTTTCTCTCCATATACTGCAAAAGCTCCAGTCTTTCGAGTTCGCCAACAGCTGCATCATAGCTGCTTTTTACAGCAAAGTATTCTTCCATTTCCTGAATACTGGATTTCTCTGTGAGGTGCATCGCCATAAGCTTTTGATCTAAAAGAGCTACTTTGTCCTGTAACGCTGTATACTCCTGCTCTTGCTGATCTTTTCTCTTTCTTTCATCAGACTGTCTCTTTTGATAGTTTTCGAGTTCTTGGGCCTTGCTCTCAGAGATTTCAGCATCTAATATGTGCAGGCCGAAATCAAAATCAATCTTTGCTACCGCAGACAAAAAGTCAAGATTAAAAAGCTTCTGAGTAAAGTCTATCGCATCGCCCTTTTCTCCGCAGCCAAAGCAATGGAATGTGTTTGTTTTGGGATGGACAACAAATGACGGTGTTTTCTCATCGTGAAAAGGGCAGCAGCACTTAAAATCTGCTCCTGCTTTTACAAGTGGTACACTTCTCTGTATGATATCCACAATGCTCAGCCGGCTTTTGATTTCAGCAACTGCAAGCTGCACTTGCTTCCGTTTGTCGCCACCGATCATTTGGTTCGGGGTAACTGGTTCTCTCGCTTGTTGCTCTAAGCGGGCTCGCGTTTTAATCATGTTGGAAATGGACACGTCTATTGTATCATGCCTGTATGTACCGTAATAGACGCCACTACTGCGCAGCATCTCCTTGATCTCTCCATCCAGCTTTCGACTTTCGTCCTCGGTATGGATGCGGCCTTCCCGCTCAAAAGAGTTTCCTCTCTCAACGAAGATGGTGAAATTCGTGTAGCGACTGAATGCGTCGCGGACCATTTGCCGATACTGCTCCTTTTCGGCCGGAGTCCCCTCCGCAAGATAAACGGAATTTAAAATCAGCGGAGAGTCCGTCACAACAAAATCCACTTTGCCGATCAGGCGATCGATTCTATGCTTCTGCTCATCAAACAGGGATTTTTGATGTTCAAAAGATCCATCGAGCAAATCATACCTCTCGTCCCAAACGTACTCTTTTGCCACCTCGGACACGTACTCTGCGACATAGCCCTGCTTTTTGAGTTTTTCTGCAATTTCCCATGCGCAAGTCGTTTTTCCTGCGCCCGGGCCAGCTATCAAGTTTACGACAACCGTTTTGCGTTCCTGTCTTTCTTGTAAAGGTAAGTTTTCTTTCTCTTGGGTTTTCGACATTTGTGGTGCAGCTGTCATTGCCTGCTCCATCTGAAGTAGTATACCGGCTTTTTCCATTGCTTTCTGCAATGCGCTTTCATGCCGTTCAAACAGCTGGTTAACAGATTCAATCAAGTTGACGAGCTGTACAGGGTTCTCTACGCTTTTCTGTTCATTCGTAAAAGCATGAAAACTGTTGACCATATGATCTATCCGGGCATCTGTAACCTCAATACCATATCGGTTACAGAGCATCATTGACAGCAGATCCGCCTCAAGCTCCCTCTGTGCGGAGCTTTTCTCTCCGACCTGATGTCCCATGATCCCGTGTGCCATCTCATGCAGCAACGTGCTCAGCTTCTGCGTATCCCCTAAAATAGAATTGATCCGGATCGCATGCGATTCCGGATCGTAATCTCCCCGCAGGGTAACGGATTTCAGATCGGTTTCCGTTACCGGCAGGCCAATATTTGTGCTGTAATCACATGCCACTTTATAGATCGCAGCATGCTGTTCGCTGCTGTAGCCGAGCCCCAGCAGCTTCGGGTAGTCCTCCAACGGACAATCTGTTTGTGATATATCGAAAACTGTGCCGACTTTAAAGTGCGGCTCCTCACGCGTTTCTATCATACCCGCCTCAACCATTCCCCTTACACTCTGAGGCGCTCCGGACAATCGATGCCATGCAGCATCCGTCTTCAGGCGATAAAAGATAATAGGGGTATACGCCATAATACCCATACCGTGCTCTCCAGCCTTGATGTTGTATCCGAGTTCCTTGAATCGCTTGAATGATCCCACAAATGCCGCATGAGGATTTTGGCTGTAGATCAGCATGGTGTTTCGGATGCTATATTTGTAGAACTGATTTTTAAACCGGAGGTACTCTACGAGTTTCTCCGGTTTTTCTTCCCATGTACTAACCAGCTCATTGACGGATGCCTCAAACTCGGCCATTCGCTGCTTACGGTATCGTTCCCTTTCTTCCTGTGAGAAATTGATCCTTTGCACTATTCAATCACCTCCAGTCCAAGCAACTCATCCGTGAGCTCCTTTGGCATGTTGTCCAGCTCTTCCATGATTATCTTCTGTAGAGGCAACGGCAGCTCAGACAACTCCTGCAGATCCTCAAGTCCGATAGCAGAACCAACTTCTGCAATCTCTTCAGGAATCTCTGTGTACCACAGAGTACCATATCCATCCTCACAGATAGCAAGGCCGCCTTTATACATCATTACGGTAGCGCTTATCTCCATTGTAATTCCCCCATAAATGAAATATTAAGCTTATATTAAGCAGATTTTACTAATCTTCAAGGACGTAGAGTTAATTTTACCCTATTTTAAGAAGTGGGAAAAATTGCCCACTTCTTTTCGATAACATGCACTTCTTGTTTTCCCGGTATCTGATACTCTCCAAAAGGTACGGCTATGCCGTGCCCTTTGGGGGGTATCAGCAAATTGCTGATACCTTGAAAGCACATATTATGTGCGCTGCTTTTGGAATACATCGCCATCCAAATGACATTATCCTCCATGGACGCCTCGTTGGGCAACTGCGCCGGACATAGTCCACGGTCGTAGTGGTCGCCACGGGGGTGGTTCATGGGTATTAAACAGGCCAATGACCTTACCCAGATCATGAGGTAGCACCAGCAATTTGGTGTGCCGCTCCTTCATTGAAATCCTGGCGAAGCTGTTACATGATCCTTTGTATTCTTTTTGGTGACGGATTCAGTTTTTAAGCGGCATTCATCGGGTCCTCCGATGGTTGCCGGTATCTTAAGTGGGCAAATTTGCCCACTTTTTTGAAAGACTTTTTAGAACTGACTTATTCTCACTTAACGGCCGAGATTAGACCATTAAAAAAGCCATACCTTTTTGAATTCCCCTCCTGATAAAATGAGTCTTAACATTTATTAAAAGGGGTTTTTAATATGGCAAAAAAGTACGGATATGTTCGCGTCTCTACGAAAGGTCAGAGTATTGATCGGCAACTTGAGAAGCTAAAGGCGCTTGGTGTTACGGACGCAGATATTTTTATTGACAAAATATCTGGTGCCACTTTTTCGCGCCCATCGTATCTTTCGCTGAGAGAGCTTATATCTCACGGAGATATTTTATATATTGACAGCATAGATCGTTTAGGCCGCAACTGGACCATGACAATTTCCGAGTGGAACTATATCGTTCATACCGTAAATGCAGATATAGCGTCTCTAACAGAGACAGAGGCTTTTTTTGATAGTCGTCGCTTTAAAGAGATGGGCGAGATTGGACAGCTGATTGAAAGTTACATTTTGAGCACACTTGCTTGGGTTGCCGATACGGATCGGAAGAAAAAGCATGACTATCAAGCTGAAGGTATCCGTTGTGCACGCCTTCGGGGCCAAGTCTTCGGCCGTCCGAGTATTAGCGATGATAAAGTCCAGCGCTTATATGAAGCACTGTCAGCGCGCCAATTCACACCTTTTCAGATCGCCGAAAAGCTCAATCTGCCCGCTTTTGATGTTTACCAATACCTTGACACGGGTAGCAGTAAAGCCCTAACGGAAGCCGACAAGTATGAGATCACACAGCTGGCCAATGTACGAAAGTACTCATACAAAAAAATAGCCGCAGACACAGGAGTGTCTGTGGCTACTGTATGCAACTACGCAAAGAAACTTAAATCGGCCATATCTAATTCAAAATAAAGCGTAATACAAACGTATTACCTGGCTCTTAGAACGTATTACATTTGTATTGCTTTGTCCGGAAATATTCCACGCATAAAATTTTCAAAAAATGGCTTACTCACTCGGCTTTGCCGAGTTCCACAATGAAATTGTGGACAGAGTTCCTTATGCCCATCAAGCACTCAAAGTTACTCTTTGAGTGCTTGATATCCGAAAAGAAACCATGAGGTGAAAGAAATGAAAAAATTCGCTGAAGAGCTGCGGCTGCGGAATGTGGATGCTGCGGTTTTGGCAAAACTCGAGCAAATTGCAGAGAAAAAAGGGTTACGGCGTAACGACTACATCAAGCGGATTATCGAAAATGCAGCGTACAGTTCGGAGCTACTCCTTCTCGATGAAAAATATGAAGCTCTTGTTGCTATGGTCCTACAGATCATCGAGACGAATGCATCCGAAATAAGTCGCCTGACATCTCTGATCGAAAGGATGGCTGATAAAGATGGCTAAAAAAACAAAATCGTTTCGTCTGTCGGAAGAGGCTTGTGCCTTACTTGCACAAATGGCCGCATCGGCCGGTAAAAATGAAACAGCTCTACTCGAATCGCTGATACTTGAAGCTGGAAACCGAGAATCCAATCAAGCCGCTGCATCTCTACTCTCCGCTGTCGAACAAAAATATGATAACACGATCACAGGCATCAGATTAGCCACTCGAAGCGCCGAGAAAAACATTTACATTGTCATTGAGATGCTGCACAGCCTTATCATGAATACTCTGCCTAAAAACGAACAAATCTACTTCCCGACACATCGTCTTGATATTTCGCTGGCGAGCCGAAATAACGATCCTGACAAGCTCGCTGCCCTGATAGAATCTCAATCACCTATATACAGTTCTGCATTTGAGGACATCAGTGACTATTTAACAAACCTAAAGCAGCGAAAAGATAATCGACTCAAGGAGGACACGTGAGGACAAAATGACAAATATAAAAGCTGGAGTTGTTCTGGTAACCCGCTATACAACCCCTCATAGCAGTGTTTACGAATCCTACATTGACTATATGGCAAGAGACTGCGCAACCAGACAACGTAACGCAAGCAAATTCATGTTGTCTTCATTATCTGATGATCTGAGCTATGTAGGATATGCTTTCGATTATATGGATGATGCCCGCAAATCATCCAATCTCTTTACCGCAACTAAGGATAATCTGAGTAAAGACGATATTCTGGAATTACAGACAGCATTCCGTACCGCGCAAAAAAACGGATCTCCAATGTGGCAAAGTATAATCTCCTTTGACAATGCCTTTTTAGAACAATATGGCATATACAGCCACGAAATGCAGTTATTGGATGAAAAGCGCATTCGATCCTTGACACGAGTTTGCTTGAAAAGAATGCTCCAAAAAGAGGATCTGCTACAAACCGCCGTTTATACTGCAAGCATCCACTACAACACTGACAACATCCATGTCCATATTGCAACTGTTGAACCCATACCCACTCGTCCGGAAGCTACCATCAAAAAAATAACCATTCCGCGGCAGTTTATAGCTGATCACGGCATCTTGAACGATGAGCGTGATTATCGTGTAGAGCGCTCAACCAAAGTCACAACCTATAAAGGAGGCTATAACAGAATTTTTTCGAAGCTGACGTCGGCTCTGGAACAAGAAAACATACCCCTCCATCTCGGAAACTATATTACCATCAATTCAGATCGATCAATTACAATGACATATCGCGGGAACGGAAATCAAGTGCCGTTAGATTTCAGTTACTCGGAAGAGACAGCAATCCGCGGAAAATTTTCGAAAAGATCGCTCGATGCTGGAAAAAGTAGTATTGTAAATGAGATAATCAACCAGAGAGGACTACAAACCGAAATCAACAATATTCTTCGCGAAAATATTGTGCAGCGAATGAGAAAAAGTGAAATTGAGTCTGATCCTGAATTAACCTCTGCTTTTGTATCACTCTTGAAAAATTTACCTTCAGATCGTCGCCTCTGGAAATACGGAAATCAGGCTATGACAGAGTATCGGCCAATGATCGATAAAATTACATCTACATGGATCAATAAGTACTATCCTGATGAATACAGAAATTTGGAGCGGCACCTTAAAGAAATGGATGCAGTTTATCAAACGGCATATGGCGCATCAAATAGCAGCTATGCAGAAGGTAAACGACAAGATTTATATGCCCGTTGTGGTAATCGTGTCCTACTCATTGCGCGCCAAACAGTACGTGCTTTAGACAGACGCACGTCCCAGCACGCAGGATCTCCGTCTTTGCCAAAGCACATATACAACAACCTGAATACCTCTTATGCTTATCAGCACGAGATCGAAATAAGTATAAGACTCCTAAAGAAAGCACTGTCAAATGACTATGAGCATTTTAAAAACCAAGTTGTATATGAGCGGCTTATGAAGGAAGCCGATTATGAGGCATACCAAGATCTCTAATTCCCAATATTTCTGCAATTTTTGAAAGTGGGCAAATTTGCCCACTTTCATTTCAGCAGAAGACGAAGCGCTTATATCGTATTGACAATAGCGCTAATCCTTGCTATTATTGAATCATGGAAGTAATACGCAAGGAGCAATACTATGAGCGAGAAAATCGACCTATCAAAGAAGATACCGATTAAAGAATACGCTGAGAAAATCGGTAAAGATTACGGTTATCTTTTACGGAAATGTAGAACTGGCGGCTTTGAAACGGCTATTAAGATCGGTACGCAATGGTTCATCGATGCCGATGAACCATATATTGACCGCAGGGTTAAGTCCGGCGGCTACGTAAAAATCCGTCAGGCTGATCATCCCATTATGCGAAAAAACAAATACGGTCCCAAGAATTCAAGTTTACATGACATATATCTATACAAGCTATTGCATCCAGATGCAGCTATATCTGAGATTGCTACTGCTCTCGGTATTTCCACAGCAACAGTGTCTAAATGGTGGCAATCAGTCATTTCCCTGATAAACTCACAAAAAGATATTGACAATAGCCAATAATAGGTATATTATAGTCATGAAAGAAAGGGGAATCCTTATGAAAACCATTGCGTTTTTTAACGTCAAAGGCGGCTGTGGTAAAACCACAAGCTGCATCAATATTTCGTATATCCTTGCAACTAAGTACGAAAAGAAAGTTCTACTCATTGATCTTGATCCGCAAGCTAACAGTTCTGATTTTTTTATTGACCAAGACTATGATACGTCCATCGAAGATGTTTTTGTTGGCCGGAAAAACATCAAAGAGTGTATCCAGCATACCAAATACGATAGGTTGGACATCATACCATCAACTATTACTTTATCGCGTACAGAAAAGGCAATGGTAGCAAATACAACAGAGCCGCAGCAGCTCAAGCTTGCAGCCTACTTAGGTGACATCGAAACAGACTACGATTATTGTATTTTAGACTGCTCGCCAAGTGCCGAGACAATCACAAATATCAATGGCTTAGCTGCTGCAAATGCAGTATTTGTGCCCCTTAAAGCTGATAAATGGACCATTAAAGGTCTCCAGTATACGTTGTCGATCATACAAACGGTCAAGAAGTACAACTATAAATTGACCTTTGGAGGAGCATTTTTCGTACAGAAAGAGAATCGACGCGTCAACAAGGGGTCGGAAGAAGTTGTGACAGAAATGATCGGCAAAAACTATCTGTTGCCTGGAATTTCAAAAGGCAAAGCTGCCGAAGAATCCAGTTATGCTGCAGTGCCAGTTTTGCTTTATGATAAACGCAGTAGTATCGCAAAAGACTATGTGTCTCTTGTGGAACACATTTTGAAGATCGTATAAAGGAGCTGTGAAGTAGATGGCAAAATTCGATTTAAACAAGATGAACCTTGGTGCGGGTCTTTTGAATGAGACAACAAGACAACTTGCACAGAGAGATCTTGATCTCGTTTACATCCCATACGAGAAGTTACGTGTAGACAAGCGCAATCAATATTCAGTCGATCGCATATCTGAACTTGCTGAATCAATCTCAGACGTCGGATTACAGCAGCCTCTAAATGTTGCTGCTGCTGATGATGGAATGTACGACGTTCTTGGTGGGCAGAGGCGGTATCTTGCAATCGGCCAGCTTCGAGAGGCCGGCAACAAAAAATATGATGAAGTCCCCTGTACTGTTGTCAATCCGCAGAACATTGATCTCCCAGTCGATGATGAAACAAAGTATCTGTATGTCATCGCAACCACCAATGACTATCGCGATCTTACGGACGGTGACAAGCTGCTGCGAATCCGCCAACTCTCAGAAGTCTATGATAAAATCAGTAAAGCTGGAGGAGGCGATCGAATTGGTAAACGCCGCCGTGACTTTATCTCTGACAGCACCCAAATGAGCCCTCGCTCCGTGCAGGATTTTCTGAGTGTCGAGAAAAAACTGGATGATACACTCAAAGATGCGATAATAAATGGAGATTTGGATATACATACCGGTGTAAAGATTGCTTCCATGCCAGCATCAACACAGCAAAATCTTGCTTCCCGATATTCCGACTCTATTACCGGTGGCAGCGAGGAAAAAGTCGATTTTGTCGCTGAAGTTGAGAGGATCAATAACCCAGCTCCGCCGAAAAAAGAGCAGAATATTACCTCCTCAGACGCTATAGTCATTGGCAAGGAGTACATTGATAACATCTTAAGCCAATCAAAAGACTTAAAGCTTTATGCGAAAATGTTTTCAAATGGTATTTCTGTTTCCGCAAAATCAAAAGAGCGGCTTGATAAACTCGCTGTAGAGTACGAAAAGTTGCAGGCAAAATTTGTTGCTGTCCTAAAAAAGGAAGCCTCAAAGAAATGAAGAAACAACAGAAGGAAGTTTTCCCTAAAACTCCTTCTGTTGTTTTATGATTTAATTACATTTAGGTGATATTATGATAAAAGAACAAAAGAAAAGAAAAACCATGAACCTGCCAATCCGCATTGTAAAGAGGATAAATGAAGAAGCATATAGAAAATGGGAATCCTCATCTGCAATCGCCCTCTCTATTATCGAAGAAAGTTGTGATTACGTACTGAACCTTTCCGCTTTGCCTCCCGTTGACAAAGTGAGTAAAGATCTCAAAACATCATTCCGGCCTGTACTGCCAAAAGATCTTACAGATCGAATTGAATCCAAACTTGGTAAACGCCAGTTCACCCATTTCTTTCTCACCTGCTGTGATCTACACTTTTCGGATCAACTACCCATCACCTAAAGGTAATGGACTTTACGACACATTGAATAACAGGAAAGGCGGCTTCCTTAATCCTTGTAGACCTCCCGCCTATGGCCTACAGACAAGGCGAGAATTACCAACGCAGTATCTTCTATCTGACAGATCAGACGGTAATCACCTATCCGGTATCTCCACTGGCCGCTACGATTCGCTGTCAGCCCTTTTCCGTGCTGACGGGGATTCTCACACTCATTCAAGTTCTTATCAATCCACGCTTTTATCATACGCTGCGTGTACTTATCGAGTTTCTTAAACTCCTTGTCAAACCGTTCTGTCGTTTCTACGCTATACTTCATAAGTCCAATTCCTTCCATAATTCGGAAATGGGCCTGCTTTTCTTTCCGTTTTTCGCATATTCATCATAAGCTTCTCTACCCACGGTCACATCATACTCGTCCTCTATCCGTTCAAACAATGCCCTCTTGAACGCTTCTCCTAAAGACATAGCGTGTATCTTCGCATAGCTCTCCGCAAGAGATTTTTCTTCCTCTGTTAATCGAATTGAAAAAGCCATAACTTCCACTCCTTTCATATAGTACATTGTACTACTATTATTTTATTCTGTCAACTCTATTTTGCCTCAATCTGTTTCCAGCATACAGTCAACTTGTCCGCATAGCTAAAGCAAGGCGGGGTGTCAAACTACCTTTTAACCTTCTCATTCATATATTTTCTCCAGAATCGCGCGTAAGTAGTCGAAATGTCTTCCTTTCGGATTTTTATTTTTGGCTCTTGCCGCAATCCCACTAAAAGTCCCGCCGATCAGTGTGCGAACACGCTCTGCAGTCTTTTGTGGATCTTCCCTGTCCGCATATAAGTTCAGTTCCTTATGCTTTGCAAATAAGTATAAGTCCCTGATCTCACCATCAGATAGACAAAATGGCTGCAGTGCTTTCCTCCATTCTGCAATATACTCTTCACCCACCACTTCATCGTCATACAGGTACTCTTTTTCATACGGCAAAAGGTACTGTTCTCTTCGAGTCAGTTCTTTACGACTCCCCGTCAAATCAAACCTAATCGAGGCTACTTTCTTACCGGAACGAATCGGTGTAAAAGTTACTTGCAGATTTGTGTGCTTGTTTATTTCAGCGACAGAATACTTCAGAACACGTTGACTAAAATACTTGTATTCGCTGTAAATCCCCTCACTCTGCTCGTCCATCTTGAAAACTTTGTGCTTGAGATAATCTACGGTTTGTTCGACAATCACATTTCCAAAATTAAATTTGTCGAGCAAATACAAGTACAGCAACATAGAATACTTGCCGGACATTGGAATGACATTCTTTAGACGATACCGGATATATCCTACGCCCTGCAGATTGAAAAAAAGACGCTTTGCATCCTCATGACAAGTCATCTCGATAATTATTGAGTTGTCATCCTTCCTGCGAAACATCGCGGATCTGACAAACAGTGGCGCTCTTACGAACCCTCTTTTTTCTTCATCATCAATTTCATACGTAAACTTGATATTCTCGAGTTGGTCCAAAGGAAGATCTTTATGCGTCTCTTTCAGATCCTGACTCTCTCCAAGCAGAGTCCCTATTCTTTCATATCGTATGCGTTCAACCCCAAACAGATCTGCTAATTCGTCAAGAGTAAAGCGAACAGTTCGCGAATTCTCATCCCTTGGATCTATTCTGGAAAGGTATATATCCAAGAATTTCATCTGCATGGTTGAATAGACCATATCGCTCAGATTAAGAATCCTTCGGCTTTTCTCTACAACATAATCCGGGCTGAGTGGACCTTCAATGATCCGCTCTTCCTGCTGGGGCACAACACTCACTCCTCTTCAACTTGTCCATTTATAACCGATCATAACACAAAAGTGACTTCATGTCAACATGCAAGTCACTTTTTTAAAAAAACCGTTCTTTTCGTCCAAGCACAGATAAAAAAGGTTACAACTGGACAACTACGTCACCTAAAAAATGGCTTAGTACCGGGGAAAAACCGGATTTTGATCACCTAAAAAAAGTTACAAAATGGACAACTACGTCACCTCAAATGGACAACTACGTCACCTTTAATGGACAACTACGTCACCTCAAAGTTCAAAAAACCCAGTATTTAAGCCATTTTTCGCGCCCCTTAAATATCTATATAAATATCTTTTAAATATCTTTTTCTTTATTATAGGCAATCCTACGAAAAAATTTTTCTTCATGTTGTTTTATTGACAACAAGTAAAAAAATGGCTATACTCTATTATAGAGAGACCATTCAAAAAGGTATGCTTTTTTAAATCTTGAGGCAAGTTACACTTATCAACTTACTAAATAAACAACTTTATGAAGTGCTGCAAAAGAAGCAGCACTTCTTTTTTTCATGATAGTAGTATACCACAAAGCTCTTTTAATAGCTACTTTATCCGTACTGATTTCTCATGAAAATTTTAAAAGTGACCATCCTGTCCGATTACATATAAAAGAAGAAGCTTGCTTAAAACCTTATAAAAGTGACGCAGTTGTCCAATATACAGTTTATTTAAAAGTGATGTAGTTGTCCAAAAGCCTTTTCTCATAGCCTGCATGACAAAATCATTAACCAGAATAGGGAATAAGAGTAGTATAAACTCAAAATATGGAGGAATATTACAAGGAAATCCCCAATATTATGGGTATAGAGAAAAAGGGACGCAATTTGTCCAAAACAAAGGTGACTGTCGTATCCATTGGGTATACTGGTAAAGGTGACGTAGTTGTCCAGAGGGGAAATTGACTAAAAAGAGGGAAAAGTGACGTACTTGTCCAGCGAAAAATAGAAAGGATAAAAACACTAAAGGTGACTATATTGTCCATGAAAAAAAATCATGAGTATGTAAGGATTTTGCAGGCAATAATAAAAGTGGGCAAATTTGCCCACTTTTATTATTCGCATAATATTAAAGCAAGGGGAGAAGGGAAAAAGGGGGGATAGATCAGCTTAGACACTTAAGTTAGAGTAGTGTATACCTAAGATCGTTTATCATCTATGCAGTGAAACAGAGTAATAGATACAACAACGCAATTATACAAAATTAATGTTTTGTATAATTTAGGCAAGGGTGGGCAAATTTGCCCACTCATTTATTTCTTAATTTTTTTTCCATTCAATGTAATAAATGAAAACGCCTTTGGCGGCTCCGTTATCCAAAGTTTGTTTATGTCAAAATTATGTTTATCTAAGACAGCACGGCAATTCTTATTTGCACAAAAATCTCTTTTGAAATCCTTTTTGCTTGCACTTTGAGTTAAGTCTGAAATTCGAGAAACATCTGTACATCGCTCCAATTCATCCTCCAGATTTTTTACTTGGGGAAGAAATACGATTTCAACTTTCGGGCAAAACTTTTTGACCTGATTGATATTATTCCGGAGCTGCTGAGTTACAGGTACGTCTGTATCAAAAACAAAAACTACTTTTGTTTCCGGACGAATCGATATAAGGATAGATTTAGGTATTATTTTTTGTATCAGATTAAATTCCTTGATTTTTCCGGGTATAATCTTTTCTGGGCTTTCCTTAAGGGCCTGAAGTAATGCAACTTCACATTTCCCTTCTACAAAGTAAAAGACATTATTCTTCATATGGGCCTCCGGATTCAAGTGTATCCAATAGGGAATCATCCGGCAGAGAAGAAAAGACATCGTTTTCTACTGCATGTCGAACTGAATCTGTATTTCTTTTCAGAATATCAGAAGCGTAGATGACGGTTACTTCTTCGCATTCACCTTCAGTGATCTTCTTCCGAAGAAAGGCAAAAGCATGCTTAGGGATATTAAGATCGAGCATATCTGTGTTATGAGTTGTAAAGATCAGTTGCTCGTTTTCTTTCAAATGCTCGATCATTAACCCGAAGATACGCTTCTCTATATCGCTCTGAATATAGGAAAAATGTTCATCGCAGTAATAGAAAACATTGTTTTCTTTGGGAGATAACATAGAAGCAAGAAAAAATGCAACGTCAATTCCCTCTATAGTTCCACTAGATAGCAATTCGCGATTCAATAGTTTTCCGTTCTGAATAATAATTTCGTCATTCTTTCTACGAATGATAAAGGAATCCTGCAGATCAGAGGATATAGACACATTTGTCAGTGTAGGATCTAAAGTTCCAAGGACAGCTTTTAGTGTCCTCAACAGAACGGATTTGTTGATGCCTTTGGCGTTCAAAGATGATTCTATTTCCGGATATGCAAAACGAAAGTTTATTTTTCCAAAATGATCGCGCATTTCTTTCGGCGTTGTAGTAGTAAAATCAGGATTGAAAAAATAAGTACAATCCTGAAATCTTGAAACGCTTTTTTCATATGAATCACCATCGAGAATCAATGAATAAAAATAGCGCATGTTTATCTCTGAGGTATTTGGATAAATGCGTACTACTAATCTGTGCAGAACAAATCCTTCATTTATAAAATCGATACTGAACGAACCTGCGCTTCCTTTTGAAACGATTTCAAAGAGAAAATTCGGATTTCCAGAGTTGATAAAGGAAAAGATCTTCATCAAAATTTTTCCAATACTTGTTTTTCCAGCGGCATTTGCTCCCATTAGCACAATAGCCTTTTTATATCTGAAATTAGGTCTTCCGGCTAAGTGTTCCCCTTCGATGATTGAATTAACTATTTTTTTTGGATACGAAAAATTCATTTTGAAATTGGGAAATCCAAGGATATTTTCTAATTCGAGATTCATTATTACCATAAGTTCAGCCTCCCTCTTTTATTATTTCGCAATTTACGAAGTAATTATACACCATATTTTAATTTTGTTCAAGAAGAAAAGGATCTGTTATATATATTCAGAACTTAGTTTCGGTTTTCCCATTTACGGACAAGGTTGTAGAATGTACACCGTGTCAATTCTAAGTCCTCGGCAGCTTTTACTGCGGTAAGCTCCCCGGCTCTCCATTTCTTATATACCTGCTCCCACATTTTCGGGTAGGAGATTCTTGGCCGACCAAGATGTTTTCCTTTCTTTTTTGCAACAGCGATTCCTTCAGCCTGACGCTCCTTAATCATCCGGCGTTCCTGCTCGGCGAAGCTGGCCATCACTTCGATCAGTACGTTGTTTACCATATCTATGATCCATTCTTGTCCATCCTGCAGGTCTATCATCGTTGTCGGGATGTCCATCACCATTACACGGATATGCTGCGCACGGAAGTATTCCAACTCCTGCCGGATGTGCTGCTTATTGCGGCTCAGACGATCCAGTGACTTTACTACCAGTGTATCTCCACTGCGTAACAGCTGCTCACGCAGCGCCTGATAGCCGGGCCGATCCAGCGTTTTTCCGCTGGTCTTATCTACAATGATCTCCCGATCGGCGACTCCCATCTTGTGCAGAGCTTCTATCTGACGATCCAAATTCTGCTCATTGCTAGATACTCTGGCATATCCCCAAATTTTACTACTCATAACGCCTCCTGAGTGTATAATCTGTCTCTTATACACATCTCCGAGCCCACGAGACCCTAAGACATCT
>ENA-OYYQ01000154-OYYQ01000154.1-human-gut-metagenome-genome-assembly--contig:-NODE-154-length-39113-cov-16.777715_pt1 | contig 39113 bp, 30 predicted proteins | sample MGYA00243252_ERZ653455 | MGnify/ENA primary metagenome ERZ653455 (study PRJEB26926, sample SAMN06164940) | human gut metagenome | biome: ENVO:00009003; feature: ENVO:2100002; material: ENVO:00002003...
AGCGAGCCTTCAAATCTTCCTGCAAGCGCAGGTTGTTCTTCCGCTGGCCATCGGTCAGATCTTCAGTGACAGGGAAAAACTCGTTGATAAACTCCTGCACCTTGCGATCAGACAGCTTGATGGTGGTCAGCTCATGGATGCCCCTGCCCAGTTCCCCCATATAGCTGTTGGCAAGCTGTAAGGTTTCACGAGCATCTTGCACCCGGAGCAGAACGTTTTCAGTATGGCGAGCAGTCCAGATGCGCTTTGCAGTACCCAGTGCCAGATTCAAAGTGTTCTGACAGACGACACGAACCGGGGTCATGGCAACTTTTACACCAGAACTGCCATCATGGCTGTTGAAGAACACAAGATAGGGGGTCACTTCGTCTCCGGCGATGATGTATTTCTCCGGCAGCTTCGCCAGCATCCAGACCTTCTTGCCGCCCTGCAAAGAACCGGCAGTTTCATAAGTAACGCCTTCACCCAGCAGGTCATCCGTGAACTGGAACGCTTCTTCGTTCTGCACAATGCGGTAGCGGTCAGATACCACGCCCAGAACAGCATCATCGGTGCTGCGGACATTTGCGCGATAGCCGGGAATCATAGTACCCGTGCCGGAATAGATATTGCGGCTCTCCACCTGCCAATCCAGACCGGCCAGCTCCAAGGCTTCACGGCTTGCAGGGGCATCCATGACGATACGGCCAAGGCCATGCCAAGGGGTTTCACGGACAGAGAACATGGTTTCAACGTTTGCGGGCATAGTAAAATCTCCTTTTCAATGTATTTTGTTCAATCGTTGTTTTCCATTTCTTCAGCGATGCGGACGAGGACTTCCACCAGGACAGTGCCAACCTCTTTGACGATTTCGGATCAAAAGTTCATAAGGCTTTCTCCTTTCTGCGCAGCTGCGCATTAAAATACGATGGTAATAATGATAGTGATGGTGCGGAATAACAAAATGCTCACCTCCAGACATAAAAAAGCCCCTGAGTCTTTCGGCTCAGAGGTTTCGGATTCACGATTATTATATCTGGGTGAGATTTTTTGAATTGCAGTATGCAGAACAGGCTTGCTTTACTAAAGAAAACAGGGTACAATAAAAGCAAGATTGTGCTTGCAGAACAGCTGTGATAAAAAATCATAGTTGCAGAGCATGAGCATGGAGGATCACGGCTTATGTGTAATTTCAGAATCAAAGAGCTTACAGTGACGAATTATCGTAAGTTTGAACAGAAGACTTTCCAACTGAACCCAACAATGAACGTATTTGCAGGCAAAAATGGTTCTGGTAAGACTGCTGCACTAGAAGCGGCTGTTGTAATGATGGGCGCTTACTTGTCTGCGTATAAGACGTATGTTCCAAGTCAGTATGTTTTTAACCTTTCAGGTGATCCAGAAAATGGAGATGCACATAAAAAAGTGCTGACTTCGCAACAAGAAGATGTTTTGACCGCAGGCGGGGTAGCACAGTACCCGTGTAAAGTGAGCTGTACAGCAATATGGGGTGAGGAATCTAATGAAATTTCCTTTCAACGTATTATAGAAAAAGAAGGTAGCCGAACAAAATTTAACGGAAAAAATCCCATACAGCCAAAGGTAGTAGAATGGGAAGAAGCTATCTCAAAAGCAGATCATTCTGACGAAGCCAGTATATTGCCACTTGTTTTGTACTTGAGCTCAGCTCGTCTATGGAATGAAAATAATTCAACGAAAAAGAAGAGCCTTTATGGTAGAACGGAAGCGTTTAACCACTGCTTAGACAAAAAACATGGTGCAGAGCTGGCATTTGGCTATATACGGAAATTTAAAAATATTGCAGTAGAAGAACGAGAGGGAAAGAGTTTCCCAGCGTATGATGCGATATTAGATGCAATAAATGAAGCTTTTGGTGATGAGCTGTCACCAGGAGAGCGTGTTATTTTTTCCACACGATATGAACGCGATATTGTTGCGCTTCAAATGAAAGATGGGACAGTTGTACCGTTTACAAGTTTAAGTGATGGATATCGGAATGTCATAAAGATTATAGTAGACATTGCAACTAGAATGTGCATTCTTAATCCGTATCAAAAGGAAAATGTGCTGAAAAATACACCGGGTATCGTTGTAATTGATGAAATTGACCTGAGCTTGCATCCAACATGGCAACGCAAAATCATTGGAATTTTGAAAGAATTATTCCCAAGGATTCAGTTTATCTGTGCAACTCATTCGCCATTTATTATCCAGTCGCTTGAAGAAGGTGAACTTATTACACTGGATCAGCAGCTGGACAGCGAATATTCCGGTGAGAGCATCGAGGATATTGCAGAAGATGTTATGGGAGTCGAAATGGCACAGTATAGCGAAAAAAAGCGGAAGATGTATAAGGCGGCGCAGAATTATCTGAAAGCTTTGGAACGAGCGGAGTCTCAGGAAGATTTGGATGCGTTACGGAATGAGATGGACCGCTTGGAGGCGATGTATAGCGAAAACCCTGCATATTTAGCATTGATTGAACAAGAAAATCTAGTGAAAAAGCAGGAAGTGAAAGACAATGAGGCCGGTAAATAAAGGAGCTTCTCCGTATACGTCCATTCAGGAGTATAGGGATGCACTGCCATATTTAGAGAGCCGCATAGGAATATACTGTTCCTACTGTGGAGCAATAATTGACCATGCACCGGAAATAGAACATGTGGTTTCCAAGTCTAAGGGCGGAGATAAGACTGAGTGGAAAAATCTCTTGTTAGCATGTAAATATTGCAATACAAGAAAATCAAACAAGACAACATCTGAAAATAAGAATGATTATCTCTGGCCGGATGAAAACAATACGGAACTGGCGTATACCTATGCAGGTGGAATTCCCAGAGTAAATAGCCCGATCCTTTTAGAATTAGACCCCAGTGGAAATATTGCTCAGAAAGCCGAAAAACTTTTTGAATTGGTGGAACTTGGAAACATTCCGGCACCAAAGGATAAAGATAGACGCTTCAAACAGAGAATTGAAACGTATGCTTCGGCCAGGATTTCTTTGAAAAAATGGAAAAAACTAAAGGAAACGGAATATAAAGAGGATAGTAAAGAGCTGATTGCAGAAATAGTAAGAAGCAAGGGATTCTTTTCGGTTTGGCTGGAAGTATTCAAGGATGAACCGGAGATAAAAAATATGTTGTTCGATATTTTTCCGGGAACAGAAACAAGATTCTTTGATGCAGATGGAAATGTTAGGCCGATTCTTCGTATAGAAGAGCTAGAAGCAGCAACAGAGGCTGCTACATAAGTAAAAAAGAAAGGTCGCTTATGGAAAGGGGAAGATTCTCCTCAATCCATGAGCGGCCTTATTTTTTACTGACTGTGTAGACTAAAGCGGGAGGGGAACGCAATCCAAACGTAACCGCCCAGCGAGAGCACGTCCCCAGAAAGACAAGAGGCACCCGACTCGGAATCGGGTGCCTCATTTTGTCATACAAAGTTTTCTTGAATGAGCTTTCCCCAGGGCAGTATCTGGTCGAGACGCTCCGGGTGGGTCTGGATTTCCATGTCAGGCAGATTCTCAAAAAGGAACTGGATATAATCTCTGGGCGCAAGGTTGTTTGCCTTTGCTGTTTCCACAATGCTGTAGATCACTGCGCTGGCCCTTGCCCCGGCAGGCGTGTCGCTGAACAGCCAGTTCTTTCTGCCGACAGTAAAGGAGCGGATCTTGTTCTCTGCACGGTTGTTGGAGATCTCGCAGCGAGGATCCTTCAGATAGTTTTCCATATACGAACCGTTATAAAGACCGGAACGATCAAAGACAGCGCAAACAAATTAGACCCACCAGATTAGCTGGTGGGTCTAATTGTTTTGAGTAGCTTGAGCGAGCGACAACCACCAGCTCCGCTGGTGGAGTAGAAAATGCTTTAGCTATAAGATTCGAGCAAAGCGAGATGACAAAGGAATTGTCATCTTTGAAGATGCACTTTGCAATATAGCTCGTTAGAGCGGTAGGGCAGGTAATGCAGATGAAAGACGCTTGCTCGAGGCCCATTGAGGGACTTTGCCAGTAGGATGCCCTTCTAGGGCTTACTCAAGCCACCGGCTCAGCCGGTGGTTTTGACTTGCCTTCTTATTTTACACCTTTTGGCTATCCAGTACGGAGCGGAACGTTAGCCTTTTATCCAGCAGGCTGCCGATAAAGGCGATGTCCTTGCCCATGGTGCACACGCTGCAAACTCCGATACGGAGGAGCTTGTGTGATAGCACTGCTCATTCCTCCAGGTCGGCGCCGTTGGTGCGGATCACTTTCTGGTACCAGGAGAAGGAGTCTTTCTTATAGCGGTCTAGGCTGCCGCCGTTTTCGTCACGGTCCACATAAACAAGACCGTACCGCTTTTTAAAGCCTTCGCTGGTGCTCAGCACATCCTGGAAGGTCCAGATATGGTAGCCGATTACGGGAATGCCCTCTTCCACAGCGGCTTTCAGCTGTTCGATGTGGTCATGCAGATAATGGATACGGTAGGGGTCGTGGATCACATTGCCGGCTTCCAGAGCATCCGGTGCTCCAAAACCGTTCTCGCACAGCATCAAAGGCAGATGGCAGCGCTCGTAAACATTGCGGAAAGCAACGTGGAGACCGATGGGATCGACCTTCCATTTGTTCAGCGGGTCTGCTTCCACGCGGGGGTTGTCCAGGCAGCGGCAGATGCCCGGCAGGATGCGGCGGCGGGCGTCCACGCGGTAGCGCTCCACCAGAACCGGGTCAACATCCGCAGGGCAGGCCTCCGCGCAGCTGGAACGGTAGTAGTTGAAGGCAAAGAAGTCCGGGAAGCCCGCCTTGAGGATGGCTTTGTCCTCGTCTGTCAGCGGGAAATCCCAGTGGTTATCCCGCAGCCACTTGAGGTAGTAGCCCGGATACTCACCGCGTACATGTACATCGATCATGTAGTGAAAATAGAGGTCATCGGCATTTTTGGCCGCCAGAACATTGGCGGGGGTACTGTCCACAGGAAACTGCGGGCAGTAGGCCATAACAGGCGCGATCTTTGCGTCTGGGTCGATATGGTGGCAGGCGGCAATGGCCTTGGCGCAGGCAAGGAACATATGGTGGTTGCACAGATGGCGCAGCTGCTCGCGTTTGAGGATGTCCTTTTCGGTGATGCCAAGGTAACCATCCCGGCGGATCATGCCATTCTGCTCGTTGTTCACCAGCCAATACTTCACGCGGCCCTTGAAGTGCGCAAACAGGGTGGAAGCGTAGCGGGTAAAATCCTCCACCGACTGCCGGTTTGCCCAGCCGCCGTATTTCTGCTGCAGGCCGCAGGGGAAATCGAAGTGGTAGATGGTGACCACCGGTTCAATGCCGTATTCCCGCAGGCGGTCGATCACGTGGTCGTAAAATTCCAAGCCTTTGGCGTTAGGCTGAGCCTCGTCGCCATTGGGGAAGATGCGGGTCCACGCAATGGAAAAGCGGTAGGACTTGAGCCCAAGCTCCTTCATCAGGCGCAGATCCTCTTGCCAGCGGTGGTAGAAATCGCTGGCAACGCGGCTGTCGGCAAGGGTATCGCCCACATTGGCCAGAGCCTTGGTGGGCTCTTCGGCCGGGTCGATGGCCATACTGCGCAGATCGGCAAGGGAAAGTCCTTTGCCATCTTCATTGTAGGCACCCTCTACCTGAAAAGCAGAGGTGGCACAGCCCCAGAGAAAATCGTGCGGAAAAACAGTGGAAATCATATGTGTGTTACTCCTTTTGCTCAAGAATAATTACATGCCCATTTCACGCAGGACGGCCTTCTGGGCCTCGCTGACTTCCTTCAACTCCTCGTCACGGTAAAGGACCATGGTAACGACGAACGAAACACCGATGGCAATGGCAAAACCCACACAGGCCCAGATAAAGTTGGCAGGGTTGGCTTCGTCCACGAACTGCGGCATACCGATCAGGCAGCTGCTCATCAGGGTGAAGGACTTGACACCGACAATGCCCATGACCAGCGCAGAGATAAAGCTGCCGGTCACAACGCCGACCATGGCACGCTTGTTCTGCAGAGTCACACCGTAAAGGGCCGGCTCGCTGATGCCGAACAGGGCGGAAATGGCGGCGGACAGGGCAACGGATTTGGTATCCGGGTTCTTGCTCTTGAGGGCGACGGCAAAGCAGGCGCCGCATTCGGAGATGTTGTGGGCAGTCTTGGCGGGGGCGTTGAGCATATCGTAGCCGGGGTCAACATAGATGGCAGTGATGTAGGGAAGCAGAGCCTTATGCATACCAACGGCGGTCATAAAAGGCAGCACAGCGGCCAGCACGGCAACCACGACCCAGCCCACAGAACCATAGAGTGCAAGCAGGCAGCTGGTGAAGGCAACGCCCGCATTGTAGCCCAGAGGTCCGAGGAAGAGCAGCTCAAGAGGTACAACCACCAGGAAACACACCACCGGCACAAAAGTGACGCGCACAGGCTTCGGGCAGATTTTGGTGAAATACTTTTCCACAAAGTACAGAACGAATACGGAAAGGATGGCCGGGAAAATCTGAGAAGTGTAAGAAACGTTCGGCACGGTCAGGCCAAAGATGGTCAGACCGTCGCCGATCAGGCCGGAAAGCTTGGGCAGCAGGGGCACGGCGGCAATGATCACCGCGTACATCTTATTGCACTTCAATTTGGTGGCGCTGGTATAGGCAATCATGACCGGCAAGAAATAGAAGGTAGCGTCGGCAATGTTGAACATGACCTGATACAGGTCGCTGCTTTTGTCCATCCAGCCCGCCATGGTCAGCAGGGTGAGCAGGGTCTTGATCAGGCCGCCGACGGTAATCACGCCGATCAGCGGCTGGAAAGTGCTAATCACGAAATCGAGCACAAGGTCGCTGACCTTCTTTTTGGGGGCAGGTGCATCGTCGTCCGGGACGGTGCCTGCACCCTCCAGTTGACCGGCCTTCTGCAGGGCTTCGTACATTTCGACCACATTGTTGCCGATGATCACCTGCAACTGGCCCTTCAGCACGACGCCCATCACACCGGGCACCTTTTTCAGTGCGTCAAGGTTGGCTTTGCTGTTGTCCTTCAGGGTAAAGCGCAGACGTGTGGAGCAGTGTGCAAACTGCGTAATATTTGTTTTGCCGCCAACAAGATCCAGAATCTGTTCGGCAGAGCTCTTGTAATCCAGCATGTTGTTCTCCTTTCATTCGGGCGCGGCACCGTGCAAAGGCTGCCTGTGCACCCAAACCGCATGAGTGTTCCGGATGGCCATTCCGTCTGTTTGTTCGGTGGTTTCAGTATAGCCGCAACATCCACTACAATCAATTGGCACAACAAGACAAAATGTGCGGGCCGAAAACGATCAGAATCCACAATGAAAGTTCGTTTTGGCGGGCTTTTCGCGGAAAAACGGCTTGCAGAAACTACTTTTTTGTAGTAAAATGTAAGAAAATAGACTTTATTTTAGCGCGGAGGAAGGGCCATGGAAAAAGAGCTGGCATATCAGATCGCCCATGCGGAGCTGACCAAAGGCCAGGTAAGGCTGGCAGGCTACATTTTAAAGAATCAGAAGCGTGTGCTTGGCATGACGGCGCTGGAAGTAGGCCGAGAAGTGGGCATGAGCGATGCCTCGGTCATCCGCTTCTGCAGGGCCGTTGGCTACAGCGGCTTTGCCAATCTCAAGGTGCAGCTGCAAAAGGAGCTCTCCCTGCACAGCGAAAAGATCGGCAAGCATTCCCTGTATGACCGGTTCGTGATGCAGGAAGAAAAATACAGCAAGGATGAGCTGGACCTTTCAGAAATGCTGACTCTGATGGGCGGCAACCTGGAGAACTCGCTGCGGCAGAACCCGGCAGCTACCTTCCACACCGTGGCCGATAAGCTGCTCTCGGCGCGGAAAAAGATCATCATTGGTCTGCGGGGTGGCAAGGGCTGTGCCGTGCGTTTTGCCCGGCTGCTGCAGTTTTTGAGCAGCGATGTGGCCTGCATTTCCGATGAAGGGCAGGACGAGCTGTGCTCGCTGGCAGAGCTCACCGGGCAGGATGTTGTGCTGGTGCTGAATTTTTCGCGTTTTTACCGGTTCGACGAAAAAATGGCGGAGATGCTTGCGGCGCAGCAGGTGCCGTACTTTGTCATTACGGACAGCAGGGCATCGCCGTTTGTAAAGAGCGCGCAGGCGGTTTTGCTGGCGGATACCGAGCACTGCGGCTTTTTCCATTCCATGATCGGGGTGGAGGGTATTCTGGAATACCTGCTGATTTTGATGTGCTGGGCACAGCCGGAGAGCTTCCGTGCAAAGCTCCAGCAGCAGGACGCCATTCTGGCGGAATACCGCGAAGATAAAAATTGAACCCTTATCAATAAGAAAAAAGACGCAAAAGAAGGATAAGCGCACTACAATTTTGTGGTGCGCTCGCCTTCTTTTTCTGCAAATTTGATTTCAGAGCGCAGGATCCTGACAAGAATCACCAAAACGCACCGGAAGCTTTTCTCTTCTTTGCCCAATATCATGTAGTGGATGTTGCCGCTATACTAGGGCCAGACAACATAACAGAGAGGAAGATTCTGGTGGATGGATTTTCAATCGCGGCCAAGGCAGTCATCCCGTTTGTAGTGTACATCGGTTTTGGCATGGGCGTGCGCAGGACCGGCCTTGTGGATGAACCATTTTTAAGGAAGCTCAATTCGGTTATTTTTTACTGCTTTTATCCAATCGTGTCCTTCTGCAATATTTATGGTGCCGGCGGCGACGGCATCCGGCTGCAGTTCCTTGCACTGGTGGCGGCAAGCGTGCTGGTGTGCATTGGGCTGTGTATGCTGGCGGTGCCGCGGTTCATAAAAGCCCCCGCGCAGCAGGGAGTGGTGGTACAGGCGCTGTACCGCAGCAATATTCTGCTGTTTGCGCTGCCGCTGGTGCAGAGCCTGTTTGGCGAGTATGCTTCGGCAGCCGCCGGTGTGATGGTGACCATCGTGGTGCCGCTGTATAACGTCATGGCGGTGATCGTGCTGGAATACTACCGCGGCTGCCGGCCAAAGCTGGTGCCGCTGCTCAAAAAGATCTTCACCAATCCCCTGATTCTGGGGGCACTGGCAGGCGGCGCGTTCACGATGCTGGGCGTCCGGATCCCTTCCGTGCTGGAAGCGCCCATCCGTCAGCTTTCGGCGCTCACGACGCCGCTGGCGCTGTTCGTGCTGGGCGGTACGCTGCAGTTCTCTTCCATCCGGGAACATCTGAGCTGCCTTACGGCCACACTGGCATGCAAGCTGCTGGTGTTCCCGGCGGTTACTCTGTGGCTGTCCGGGCTGCTGGGCCTGCAGCCGGTAGAGCGCTTTTTGCTGCTGTCGGTGTTTGCAACGCCGGTGGCCACCGCATCCTACCCCATGGCTGAAGCCATGGACGGTGATGGAAAGCTTGCGGCCGAGTTTGTGGCCATCAGCACCGTGACTAGCGTGGTGACGCTGTTCTTCTGGCTCACCTTCTTTGCGCGTTATCTATAAAAACTCTGGCTTGTACTGTACATTCCGCCAAGCCGAGGAAATCATCCATAATAGAGTGGAAAATCTGACATTTCCGCTCTATCGCCCCTCATTTCTATTTTATCTTGTTTGTACCCCTTGTACACCGATGTTTGCGGTACTATATGATACCGAAAAAGACTGTTATGAACTCAGTCCGATTTTTGACCAGGGGCTTTCTCTATTGGCTGATACCAGCTATGATTTTTCGTTAGAACAGCCCTTGGAAGATTGCATAAAGCGAGTGGAAGCGAAGCCCTTCCATTCGAGTTTTGTGCAACAGGTGGATGCTGCGGAAGAACTGTATGGTATCCAAATTCACTTCAATTTCGGAGCGAAAGAAGTGCAGAAAGAACTCCAAATGTTAAACGAGGGCTATTCGGAGGAGATCATTATGCGGGTAGAGCGCCTTCTTCGGGAACAGATGCGCCGATATGCATACCTGATGGATTGAATAGAAAACGGATACGTTGGAAGTATAAGTAAAAAAGAATGGCCGCTTATGGAAGGAGAAAGATTCTCTCAATCCATGAGCGGCCATAATCTTTTCTGGTTGTGTGGGCTTAAAGCGGAGAATGCACTCACCCTTTACTCACCCTTTTGCCATGAGAATGCAGCAGGATGTACAAATTTACATAGAAGTGCAAATGACATAGCAACAATGAATATAAGGATATATGAAGTGGTATCAGGATGCATTGCAGGCAGTGCAAACTCCGATACCTAACTTCATATAAAATACGCTCCTTACACGTTTTTTGGCATAACGATACATCTATCATTATACGCGCTGAACCCCGCCAGCGCAAGGGGGAGGGGCACGGAAATCAATTTTTGCGGCTTGAACCGGGACAAGAGCCTTTTCCCCTTGGGAGATCCGGCGCGCAGCGCCTGAAAGGGCTCCCCAGCCACTTTCTTCCGGACTTTACAAAAAAAGGAAATGAAACAAAGAGAGCATCAAAATGTAAACGTTTTCGGCCGCATTACTGAAAAATACAACATAGAATATAAACAAAACCCCGGTAAAACCGGTTGACACCGGGGGGGTATGATAAACTATTGTCGACAAAACTAATGTATCAATCTTTAAAAATATTGGGCAATTTTTTGGCAAACTTGTCGAAAGGCAAGGACGCAAAGCCATAGGGGCTAAGGTTCGGGGCATTTCCCGGATGATGCCAGCCGGTTGCTTCCGGTTTTTTTGCGGAAATACTCTGCATACCGGAATCGTCCAAAACCACAGGTGTGTTCTTTTCAAGGGCACGCCGGATTTTGCTCGTATCATCAAAGCTGCCCACAAGGTCGGGCGGCTTTTTTATTGTTCTGATGGAAAGGGAGCGTGGAGCCCATGGAGAACAAAAACACAAGCAGAGTAGTCATCGGGGTGCTGGTGGTACTGGTGTTGCTGCTGGGCGGCTACATCGCAGTGTCCGGCGGCAAGTCCGCTGCCACGGCCAACGGCGCGTCCGAAGCAGCCGCGCTGCCCATGGAGACTTATCAGGCGCAGTACGTCAAGCCGGAGACCCCCATCGACCGCAGCAAAAACGTCACCCTGCCGGGCTGGGGCGGCTTTACCATCCCCGCAAAGACCAAAAAGATCACGCAGGGGTTCGAGTTCCATAACCCCGCCGAGAACCTTTGGTACGAGGACTGGGTAAGCCTTGACGGCACCACGCTGGAAAAGCTGGTGGTGGACAGCGGCCAGACCACAGAACTGAGCCATTACCTGCGCTTGGCGGGCATTCAGGCCGAGGTAACAAAGGTGCTGGACGCCGACCCCGCCTATTTTGAGATCCAAAAGACCGACGCCGGGGCGTACACCATTGAGGCCGTCAAGGGCTATAAGGGCGAAAAGACCCTGACCGTGCAGACCGATGACGGCAAGCAGTACACCCTTACCCTGACCGGCAAGGAGGAGTGCTACTACATCGCCTTTGGGTTGTATTTAGAGGACGGCGACGAGCTGCTGTTCCAGTCCGGCCTTGTAGCGCCCGGGTTGTATGTGCAAAAGATGGAGATGACCCGCGCCCTTGCCCCCGGCGAGTACCCGGCCTATGTGGTGTGCCAGCCCTATCTTTCGGACCGCACCACCAAGACCAACAGCGGCATCGTAAAGCTGACACTGACCGTGGGCTGAGCCCCCTTGCGGTGGGCAAGACAGGCAGTGTTGACAATAAAAAAAGAACTGAATTGGGGATCAACAAACCATATGGTGTGAAAGGAGTAGGCAAATCCAAGGCTGACCGTCAGCTGCGGGCCCCATTGCCGAATAAGGATTATGAAATTGACGAAGAAAGCGGCCGCCCTGCTCCTCGCAGCCTCTCTGGCGGTGTCCGTCTGCGCAATGCCGGTGTTTGCGACTGGTACTTCTCTTCCTGGCAGCAAGGGGTCTGGACCGAGTATGACAGAGGTTAAGTACGTGGTAACTGAGGCTTATGAGTGGACAGTTCCGGCATTGATCGACTTTGGTAAGGATGCAGGCGTCAATGAGAAGAGAGAGGTCAATACTACCTTGGATAAAGATGGTACTAATACACCTTCCACTGGTACTGACGGTACAGCACCCAAAGTTATTGTTACTAAGAATGTTATTAGTGGTAAGTTCTTGAAAATTACGTTGGAACCGGCAGGGGGTTCGACTGATTTTAGTGTAAAGAACGACGAGGGTGTTGAGTTGAAATATACTGTTACGCTGACCGATACGACGATTGGAAGCGATGTTAAAACGCTCAACAGGAAAATCGGTACAACCGGAACCGAAAAGACAATTTTGGCAGTTCCGGCTGGCACAAACACCGCTGAGGCAAAGTTAAAGTTCGAGCTGTCTACGGCAACGACTGGCACTTCCGAGAAGGCAGGTACTTACACGGGCAATGTACAGTTTACCGCAAGCATCGCCACCTAACCCACCCCACCTAAATAATACCTGAGCCCAAAGGGGAGACGGGAGATGTTCCCTCTCCCCTTTTTTGATTTTTGCGGCAAAAAACAGCCACCCCACACAAGGAGGATACACCATGAAGCATTGTGCAAAAAAACTGCTGGGCCTTGCGTTTGCGCTGGCTCTGTGCCTTGCGGTGGGTGGAACTGCGCTTGCCCAAACGCCGGAATTTGCCGATGTGCTCGCCGCCCTGCCGGAGCAGGAAATGCTTGCCTACGAGCCGAATGTTGCCATGGCAGAGGACACCACCACCATCGGTGATATTGCAACCAATGGCTATCAGGTGACCATCCCCACTACCGTGACGGTGGAGAGCGGGGAGAATAAGGGTGAGCTGGAAGTTAATGCAAAGCTGAAGCAGTACCGCACGTTGAATATCGGCATTGAATCGCCAAATAATTGGAAACTGAAATATGACGCAAAGGGTGCAGCCATTGCAAATGCGCCCACGGTGGAGTATACGCTGAAAAATAAAATTGAAGCTGGTGGGGAACACACGCCCGGAGGAATGTGGCATTATGATGAAAGCACGCATGAAATTATGTATGCAACATCCGCTGTTACGGACTTTCACACAGCAACCATCCCCCTTTCTGTCAACGTGACAGACCCCAGCCAAGCTACCATGAGCGGTACTTACTCCGATACGCTTACCTTTACTTTTGATTTGGTAAAACAGTGCGTTACCTATACCATCAACGTGTATGAGCAGAAGCTGGAAATCAACAACAGGAATAATACGCCCCATGTTACGGCAACGAACCGGGTCGATGACGCCACCGGGCAGCTGACAGACGCAAATTCTAAGCCTAAGGAAACCTATGTTTTGGAGTACGGCTGTGCAAATGCGTGGGGAATGCCTTTGGAAACTGCTGTTACTTCTGAGGTATGGACGCGCCCCCGACCTGACGGAACAGAGGGGGAGGAAGATACCCGCTGCTGGGAGGATTTGTCGCGCACCCTGACCCCCAAAGCGGATTTTGAAGCAAACCATAAAACCCAGACCATCAACCTGAACCTTGTGCGCAAGTGGTACTGGCTGGATGTGAACGGCATTGTTGGCTATGATGGAACTCTTAAACACAAGACAGACGGCAACCAGTTAGCGGCAGATGGAGTTGGCTGTTATCTGGACATCCACGTTTCTGTGGATGAGAAAAACAGTTGGTCGGAATGGTTCAGTTATAAGAACGGTGACGACTACTGGGGTACTTTCCCGTATGGAACGAACTTTGAAATTGGCTTCTACAACCCCAAGCCGGGCTACCTCTACGATACAGACGAAGAAGGAAACGTGAAGGTCATTGCAAACGGCAACGATGATTGCACCACAGAGGATAGAACGGTCGATGGTAAGGCGTACAAAATCTTTAAAGGTCAGCTGATAGATGAACCGCAGGAGGCGGATACAAGACCTACGGGTGGCGACGGCAACTTCCATGCCCCGGGCAACTGCCAGCGCTACTGCTTTAACCCCTGCTTCCGGAACGACACGATTATTTACCATGAAAACAATGGCACTGAGGACAGTGTGACCAAAGAGTACAAGGAGACCGATGTGCTCCCGGAGTACGATGCCTTGTTTAACGGTAGTACGCACGCCGATATGAAGTTTGCGGGATGGAGCACAAAGCAAAAACCCACCAGCAAAACCGAACTCTACCAGCCCGGAACGCCGGTAACGCAGGTCAATTGGGGAACTACGGCTACCCCCAAACATTTTTACGCCATTTGGGGCTATGATATCACCGTGCAGTTTGAGGACGAAAAGGGCTACTCCACGAACGATGGTACGGGCCCCGTTGCCACGCGTGGCGGTACGATGGTAGGCTACTCTTTTACCCTCGAAGGTCAAGCGGTGGATGAGGACAAGGGCTGGACGCTGGATTTGACCGACCCTAAGGTAACGGCGGCAATTGATAAGGCAACCAAGCAAGCAAAATTTGACGCAGAAGACGACGATACAAAAACCGGGATAGACCTTGAAAGAAAGATTTGGAAGATAGACCAGTACACAGAAGATGGTCATGGTTATGACTTCACGCAGGAGTGCACGATCAGTGCAGCGGACTTGAAAACGGGCACACGCACGCTGACGATCCAGCGCAGGCGCTATTTGCTGTCGGTCATTAGCACAAATATCGCTGGTACAGATGATGTTGTAGGAATTGCAACAAAAGCGGGCAAACTGGAATTTGGAACGTTTGATGTCACGATAAATGATGGCAAAACCGATTTGGGTGTGACCCAAAAGTCCCATTGTCAGGTGGGTCTGAACTACGGCGCAAAATATACGGTTGATATGATGACCGGAATTGACTTGTACCAAGCAATGGATGCTGTTATTTTGAAATCGCTCAAGGCGGGAGATGAAATAACGAAGCTGTTTGGCGACGATGCCATGAAGACTGGCATAAAGTCGTACACGAGCCACATGACCGGAAAGGAAAAAGGGATTCACTATTATAAGGACACAGGTGCCCTTAAAGATGATGGTTACACCGGCGACCCTGTCCGAGTGGCGTTTATGTTCTATACCTCAACTACAAAACCCGGCTCCACCACCCCCATGCCCGGGCCGAGCCTTACCCCGGCGAAGAAAGCCCTGACCCTGCGCTACCATGCAAATTTTGATCCGACAGAGGAACTTGCGCTTGACCTTGACCCCGACCCCCTGCTGGAGGATATGGACGATACCTTTGGTTTTGACCCCGACCCCCTGCCGGAGGACGTAGACGATGCCCTTGAGGAAGCGGTAAAGACCGTGCGCTACCAGCCCGGCGAGGATGTTGTGCTGCGCAACTGTATGTTTAAGCGCGGCGGCTACGTTTTTGTGGGCTGGAACACAGAACCGGACGGCACAGGCAGACTGTACAGGGTAAACGGCGTGCCCGTGACCGACTGGGCAGATGGCGATACGGTAGACCTTTACGCCCAGTGGAAAAAGCCCGAACACCTGAAGCCTGTGGTAGACAACGAACCCTTTGTCCCGACTGACCCCGATACCCCGCCGGAGCGGGTAGACGATGGTTTTGACGCTGACTTTGGCGCAGACCCTGACCCCTTGCCGGAGGGCATGGATGATGCCTTTGGCGTAGACCCCGCCGCCCAGCCGGAGGCGCTGGACGATGCCTTTGGCATAGACCCCGACCCCCTGCCGGAGGAACTGGACGACGCCTTTGGCGTGTAGACCCCGACCCGGCAGAAGAACCGTAACAAAAGCCCCTTGGCGCGGCAGCGCCAAGGGGCTTTTTGCCGCCGCGCGGGCAGAAATGTGAAAAAAACTACACTTCCTTCTTTATTTTGTCATAACTGTCCCGTATAATAGAAGAGTAAGAGACTGCCAAAACGCCCGGAAGGGCTGCAAATACAACAAAAACCTGCATAAAAGGGGAGGAAATACCTATGGCAAACGAAAAGATCCTTGTGGTGGACGACGACGCCAACATCTGCGAGCTGCTGCGGCTGTACCTGACCAAGGAGGGCTATCAGGTCACGGTGGCAAACGATGGCGAAGAAGGACTGGAAAAGTTCAACGCGGTCAAGCCGGATATGGTGCTGCTGGACGTGATGATGCCCCGCATGGACGGTCTTGAGGTCTGCCGCCGCATCCGCAAGGCGGGCAACACCCCGGTGATGATGCTTACCGCCAAGGGCGAGACCTTTGACAAGGTGCTGGGTCTGGAGCTGGGCGCAGACGATTACATGGTCAAGCCCTTTGACGCAAAAGAGGTGGTGGCACGCATCAAGGCGGTGCTGCGCCGCTGCCAGACTACCTCCGCTGCCGCCGAGAGTACCGAGGGCGTCATCGAGTTCGACAACCTGCGGCTGGATATGAACAGCTACGAGCTGCGGGTCAAGGGCAAGGTGGTGGAAGCTCCTCCCAAGGAGCTGGAACTGCTCAACTGTCTGGCTTCCCACCCCAACCGCGTGTACACCCGCGACCAGCTGCTGGACGAGGTGTGGGGCTTTGAGTATTACGGCGACAGCCGCACCATTGATGTCCACGTCAAGCGTCTGCGCGAAAAGCTGGCCGGGGCTTCCGATAAGTGGGAGCTGAAAACCGTCTGGGGCGTGGGCTATAAGTTCGAGGTGCGTCAGTAATGCGTAAAAGTATCTCCACGGCCTTTTTCTCCATGGTGTCCACCCTGATGGTGCTGGGCATCGTGCTGATGGGCTGCTCGGAGTGGGTGCTGTTCAAGAATTATTTTGCGAAGGATCGCTACGAAACACTGGATCAGGTGGTAAACGTTGCCAAGCGCACCGCAGAGTATCTGGTAAACAGCGAGACCATGCCGCAGGGCGCAGAGCTGGACGCTTTGAACACCAAGCTGGAGATCATCGGCGAGAGCGCCGAGGCTTATCTGTTTTTCACCGACCGACAGGGCAATGTGCTCATCGCCTCCGACCCGGACAAGCTTACCACCACCACCGTGCCGCTGGATATCTGCCAGCGCGCCAACGCAGTGGCTGACCCGGACGCCCGGCACTACCACGCTTTCGGCGATTTGGGCGGTGCCCTGACCGAAAAAAGCTATATCGCGGCGGTGGAGACCATCGACGACCAGAGCCTGTTCAGCGGCTGGCTGTTTTTGTGCTCCTCCGGCGCGCAGCTCACCGACTTTAAACAGCAGTTCTGGTCCAACTTCCTCATGTCTGCCTGCGTGATGCTGCTGTGCGCCAGCGTGCTGACCCGCCTGTTGATGCGTCAGCTTACCGACCCGCTGCAAAAGGTCACCGATGCCGCCCAGCGCTTTGGCGGCGGCGACCTCTCTGTCCGCGTGGAGGGCGTGGAGGGTGATGGCGAGGTGGCAGACCTTGCCCGCACCTTCAACCAGATGGCGGAGAACATCCAGTCCAACGATAACTCCCGGGGTCAGTTCATGGGCAACATCGCCCACGAGCTGCGCACCCCCATGACCACCATCAAGGGCTTTGTGGACGGCATTCTGGACGGCACCATCCCGCCCGAGATGCAGAACCACTACCTGCAGCTGGTCAGCGAGGAGACCGGCCGTCTGGCACGGCTCATCCAGAATATGCTGGATCTCTCCAAGCTGGAAAGCGGAGAGTATCAGGTGAACGCCCGGATGTTCAATATCTGGGAGACCCTGACCGGCGTGGCACTGGCGGCAGAGCAGCGCATCAACGATGGCATGATCGAGCTGGAAGGCCTGACCATGGATGAAAAGGTGCTGGTCTACGCCGACCCCGACCTGATCCATCAGGTGGCATATAACCTGCTGGACAACGCCATCAAGTTCACCCCGGCGGGCGGCACCATCCGCTTCAGCGTGGAAAAGCTGGGCCCCGAGGCCGAGATCTCCATCTGGAATTCCGGGCAGGGCATCAGCCCGGAGGCGCTGCCCTATGTGTTCGAGCGGTTCTACAAGGAGGACCGCTCCCGCGGCCTGCACGCCCGCGGCTCCGGCCTTGGACTGAACATCTGCAAGGTGCTGGTCAATCTGTCCGGCGGGCAGATCCGCGTGGAGAGCCAGCAGGGCGAGTGGTGCCGCTTTGTATTCACCCTGCCCACCTGTTCCCCCAATCCCGGCGGCATGAAGCGCCTGCCGGACGCCGCCGGGCAGCCCGGCGCAGTAGAGGACCCCGCCAGCATGAAGCCGGTAGAATAAGACCCCGCAGCCAGACTGCCCCGCCCGGGCGGTCTGGCTGCTTTGGCGTTGTTGGAATAAAAATCCTGCTTACCGCTGTGACCCCCTCTTGTGAAAATGCGTTTGGAGCACTCCGCAGAGTGCGACAAACGTGGAATTAAAAATCTATTTTCCGCTGAATATGGCTAGCAACGACGACGACCGCCGCCAGCGGCGGAAACAGGGAGGAGTTGTTGGGGCAGCGGCCAGCAAGACGCGAGTGCCGCCCAAGGCACGAAGCGGATGCTGGGTGCCGCAACCCGGAAGCAGCGGAGGCCATTCCAAATCGTCCTGCTTCAAAGAAAGCTGCTGCAAAATGGCAAGCCTTCGGCGGCAGCTGCGCGGCACATGGAGATGCTGCCGCGCAATGGACTTTTTGCGCCATTTACGACTTTTCGGTGAAAAAAACTGCTGCGGGTTTGATTTTTTGGCCGTTTTCATGTAAACTAAAAGATAACCATGCCCGCGTATTTTTTGCCCGGCAGAACCCTGCAAAACGCGTAACACATGGGATAAAAATTGCTAAAAATAACGGAGCGTAATGAAATATTATGGCCATCGTAAGTCCTTCTATTCTTTCTGCTGATTTTGGCAAGCTGGGTGCAGACTGCCGCATGGTGCTGGATGCCGGCGCACAGATGCTGCACTACGACGTGATGGACGGGCATTTTGTGCCCAACATCAGCTTTGGCGTGCCGGTGCTCAAAAGCCTGCACAAGGCGCTGCCGGATGCCTTTTATGACGTGCATCTGATGATCAGCCACCCGCTGCAATACGCCGAGCCCTTTATCAAGGCCGGTGCGACCCTGTATAATTTCCATCTGGAGTGCGAAGATGATATTCAGGCCACCATTGACGCCGTGCGTGCGCTGGGCTGCAAGGTGGGTCTGACCATTAAGCCCGGCACCCCGGCCGAGGCGCTGGCACCGTGGCTGGACCAGCTGGATCTGGTGCTGGTGATGAGCGTGGAGCCCGGCTTCGGCGGGCAGAAGTTCATGCCCTCGGCGCTGGACAAGCTCCGCTGGCTCAAGGCAGAGCGGGAAGCACGCGGCCTTTCCTACCTGCTGGAGGTGGACGGCGGCGTGGATGCCGCCACCGCACCCCTGTGCGTGGAAGCCGGTGCCGACGTGCTGGTGGCAGGCAGTGCCGTGTTCGGCGCCGCCGACCCTGCTGCGGCTGTGGGCGCACTGGCCAGCCTGTAAGGAGGGCTGTATATGGATGAAGCTTTGATCCAAGAGCAGGAGCGGCAGCTGCAAAAGACCGGCCAGTACTACAAGCACGTTTTCTGGCTGTGTGTGCCGTTGCTGTGCATGGCCTGCTATTTCTATGGGGCGCGTCCGCTGCTGCTGTGCGGCATCGCCCTGCTTACCGGCAACCTGTGCGACCGTCTGGTGGCGCTGCTGCGCCATCGGGTGTACACCAATAAAGATCTCTCCAACGAGAGCTTCAGCCTGATCATCGCCCTGCTCATGCCCGCCACCGTGGACATCTATGTGCTGGTGGTGGCAGTGCTGGCGGGCGTGCTCATCGGCAAGGAGGTCTTTGGCGGCTACGGCAGCTACCCCTTTAACCCCGCTGCCGTGGGCTACGCCGTGGCGGCGGTATCGTGGCCGGAGCAGGTGGTGCGCTACCCGCAGCCCTATACGCCGCTGCCCCTGTGGAACGCCTCTGCCGTGCCGGTGAGCAGCACCATTGAGGATACCCTGCGCAGCGGCGGTATCCTGAACCTGAACCCCCTCGCCGTTGCGCTGGGCGAGTTTGCCGCCCCCATGGGCACCGGCGCGGCGCTGGTCATTCTGGCCTGCGGCCTTGTGCTGTGGACCCAGAAGGACGTGCACATCGGCGCATCAGCGAGCTTTCTCATCACCTGCGGGCTCATCGCTTTCTTCTTCCCACGGCAGGTAGGTCTGGCAGACAGCACCCTCTTCAGCAGCCTGATGCCCCGCTTGCAGGGCATCCGGGACGAGCTGCACACCGGTGCGGTGCTGTTCTGTGCGGTGTTCCTGCTCAACGAGCCCTACACCTGTGCCCACCACCGGCTCGGGCGCATCCTGTACGGCGCACTGGTGGGCATCGCCACCATGGGCTTCCGCTATTTCGGCGTGTACGAGACCGGCGTCTGCTTTGCGCTGCTGGCCGTCAACAGTGTGTCCGCACTCATTGACCGCACCGAGGAGCGGCTGTACCGTCTGCTGCACCGTCTGCCGTCCGAACGAAAGGAGTCTGCGGAATGAAAAAGCGTACTGCGGAGCTGATTTTAAAAGATTCCGAAAAGTTTGCCCATCACGACCGCGTATTCCTGAATAACCCGGTGGTCATGCAGGGCATGGGTCTGGCACCGCTGGTGGTCGTGGCCACCACCGGGCAGAACAGCCTGATGCTGGCGGCGGCGGTGGCGCTGCTGCTGGTGCCCTCCCGCGTGCTGGCCTGCCTGCTCAGCCGCCTTGTACCCCTGCGGGACGAGGAGCCTACCCCGGAGCAGCTGCAAAAAAAGCTGCTGCCCCGTGCACTTTTGTACGCAGCCAGCGCCGCTGTGGTGTACCTGGCGGCATATCCCATTTTGAACTTCGTGTTTGGCACCGGGCTTTTGAACCTTGGCATCTACCTGCCCATGCTGGTGGTGGAGCCGCTTCTGACCTACCGCTTCGGCCGCGTGCAGGAGACAGTGCACAAGGCCGTTTCCAAGGGCGTGCGCATCACCGTGGGCTACGCGCTGCTGCTGCTCGTGGTGGGCATCGTGCGCGAGTGGCTCAGCCTTGGCACCGTGTTTGGTGCCCCGGTGGGACGCTGGGCGCTGCTGCCGCTGGCCAAGATGCCGGCGGGCGGCTTTATCGTGTTGGGCATCCTGTGCGCCATCTGGCGCGCTGCCGCTGCAAAGCGCAAGGAATATCTGCAAAAGGAAGCGCGGGATACCCTGACCGTGCACTACCAGAAGGAGGCGGACCGCGAACCGTGAAGGAAGTTGTAAGCAGCTCGGCAGTGTTTTTCAGCTATGCACTGCTGGCTATTTTTGCACAGAACGCTGTCTTTACCCGTGCACTGGGCGTGTCCCGCATGGTGCAGCTGGTGGGGGACGACCGCACCAGCAGCGCCTTGTTCGGCATGATGCTGTGCATCACGCAGGTGCTGGTGGCGCCGGTGGCGTTCGTTGCCGGGCGGTTCATCGCCCCGCTGGATAACCGCGCCCAGCTGCGCCCGCTGGTGTATATCGCCAGCATTGCGCTGGTGTGTCTGGCAGAGCATCTGGTGCTATGGCTGCTGCACAGCCTGCCCCGCCGCAGTCAGCTGCTGCGCATCGTGCCGCTGGCCGCGCTGAACAGCGGCGTGCTGGGCACGGTGCTGGTGGAGCGCACCCAGAGCTTTACCCTTGGCGAAAGCCTTGGCTTTGGCCTTGGCAGCGGCCTTGGCTATGTGCTGGCGGTGCTGCTGGTCACCGAGGCGCGCCACCGCCTGCGCAGCAAAGCGATCCCCAAAGCATTCCGCGGCCTGCCCATCACGCTGGTGTATATCGGCGTGCTGGCGCTGGCAATCTATGGCTTTACCGGACATTCCGTCATCCTGTAATGCAGACAGGGAGGAAAAGATACCATGGCTAAGTATAAACGTCAGAAGGTCAAGCATTATCACCGCAGCTTTTACAGCCGGGAAATGCGCGTCAAGCGCGGCATCGGCATTGCGGTGCTGGTAGTGGCAGTGCTGGCAGCAGCATGGTTTGCCGCACCCCATGTGCTGGATTGGGCCACCCACACCTGGTATACCGTGGTCAAGGACCGGGACTTGGAGGCCGAAAGCGCTTCCCGCGCCGAGGCAGCAGCCTCCTCTGCGGCGGCAAGCAGCGCTGCCGCCTCACAGGCAGCGTCTGAACCGGAGCCGGAAGAGGAAAAGCCGCTGGACGGCAAGGCCATTACCGGCGGCAGCTGGGCAGAGCTGGACGTGACCACCCTGACCGATGAGGCCGCCATCCGCGCCGCCGCCCGACAGCTGAAGCAGCAGGGCGCAGACTACGCCCTTGTCACTCTGAAGGACGCCGCTGGCACGGTGTATTATGCTTCCGGCGTGGCAGCTGCTGCCCAGAGCATCACTGAGAACCCGGTGGATGCGGCCAATATCGCCGCCATCCTGCGGGAGGAGGGCATTATCCCGGCGGCGCAGCTTGCCGCCTTTACCGACCCGGTGTCGGTGTACACCGACCGCAGCATGGGCGTGCACTACGATGGCAACAGCCTCTGGCTGGACAACGTCAGCGCAGCCAAGGGCGGCAAGGCATGGATGAACCCCTTTGCCGCAAGCGCGGTGCAGTATGTCGGCGACCTCATTGAGGAGGTGCAGGGCATGGGCTACGAGCAGGTGGTGCTTACCGGGGTGCAGTTCCCCAATATCATCACCCGCAAGCAGGACTTCGGTGCCTCCGGCGGCAAGAGCCGGGAGGGACGCGCCGCCCAGCTGACCGCGGATATCGCCGCATGGCAGACCCGCTTTGCAGGCAGCGTGACCCTGTGGGTCAGCTACCCGGACGCACTGTGCACCGCCGCTACCGATGCCATTGGCACCACCGGCACGTCCCTTGGCATGGAAAACCTGCTGGTCACCAGCAGCACCGCACTGGATGCGGACAGCCGCGCTGCGCTGGAGCAGGCCGCTGCCGACGCCGGTGTGCAGCACGTTGTGGTGCACGATACCGCAGCGTTCCGCTGAGAAGCGGCTTTGATAGAGAGGGGAGGAAACGACTATGAAACCGACTACCTGTTTTGCACCCGCACACATTCTGCTGCCTTCGGAGCAGGTGCCGCTGGAGCAGTGGGGCTGCATTGCCTGTGACCAGTTCACCAGTGACCGCAGCTACTGGCAGCGGGCAGAAGAGACCGCTGCGGGTGCGCCCAGCACCCTGAACCTGATCCTGCCGGAGGTGTATCTGGAGGACGGAGACGCCGACGCGCGGGTGGAAAAGATCCACGCCACCATGCAGGACTACGCCAAAAATGTGCTCACCCGGGCGGTGGATGGCTTTATCTATGTAGAGCGCACCGAGCAGAGCGGCCGGGTGCGGCAGGGTCTTGTAGGACGTGTGGACTTGGAGGCTTACAGCTACCGCCGGGGCGAAAAATGCACCGTGCGCCCCAGCGAGCGCACCGTGGAAAGCCGCATCCCGCCCCGCATGAAGGTGCGTACCGGCGCTGCGCTGGAAACGCCCCATATCATGATGCTGGCCGATGACCCGGACTGCACCCTCATCGAGCCCATTGCCGCCCACAAGGACAGCCTGCCCAAGGTATACGAGGGCGAGCTGATGCTGGGCGGCGGCCATGTGGCAGGCTGGGCGGTGGAGGACCCCGCCATCATCGCACAGATCGAAAATGCGCTGACCGTGCTGGGCAGTCAGGAAGAATTTGACAAGAAATACCCCGATGCCACCCGCCGCGACCCGCTGACGCTGGCCGTGGGCGACGGCAACCACTCGCTGGCTACCGCAAAAGCCTGCTGGGAGGAGCTGAAAAAGACTCTGACCCCGGAGCAGGCAGAAAACCACCCCGCCCGCTGGTGCTTGGCAGAGGTGTGCAACGTGCACTCCCCGGCTATTGAGATCGAGCCCATCCACCGGGTACTGTTCAACGTGGACTGCGCCACCGTACTGCTGAGCCTCATTACATGGAGCGATTCCAACATGGCAGGCTGCTGCTTTGGCGGCAGCAAAAAGCAGCCCTTTACGCTGGCGGGCCCCCACATGGCCAATGTGCTCAGCTTTGAGGACCCCACCGAGCCGCTGACCGTGGGCACCATCGACGATTTTATTTCGGATTATATCGAGCGCCACCCGGAGGCAAAGGTGGACTATGTGCATGACGAACCGGCTGTGCGTGCGCTGTGCAAGCAGGGCGCAGTGGCGTTTTTGATGCCGCCCTTCGCCAAGAGCGACCTGTTCCGCGGCGTCGTGATGGGCGGCGTGCTGCCCCGCAAGACCTTCAGCATGGGACATGCGGAGGAAAAGCGCTACTACATCGAGTGCCGGAAGATCACAGAATAATAGGAGAACCATGACATTTAAAGAACTGAATCTGTCCGCCCCGCTGCTGCGTGCTGTGCAGGAAGCGGGCTACGAGACCCCCTCGCCCATTCAGGCAGCGGCCATCCCGCCGGTGCTGGCAGGCCGGGATCTGATGGGCTGCGCCCAGACCGGCACCGGCAAGACGGCGGCTTTTGCGCTGCCCATGCTGGACCGGCTCACCGCCAATGCGCCCCGCCGCAAGGGCGCTGTCCGTGCGCTGATTTTGACCCCCACCCGGGAGCTGACCTTGCAGATCGGCGAAAGCTTTGAAGCCTACGGCAAGTACCTGAAATTGCGCAGCACCGTCATCTTTGGCGGTGTGGGACAGGCACCGCAGGTGGAAGCGCTGAAAAAGGGCGTGGACATCCTCATCGCCTGCCCGGGACGGCTGAATGACCTGATCGGACAGGGCTTTATCGACCTGTCCGCTTTGGAGATCTTTGTGCTGGACGAGGCCGACCGGATGCTGGACATGGGCTTTGTCCATGACGTGAAAAAGGTCATTGCAAAGCTGCCCGCCCAGCGCCAGAACCTGATGTTCAGTGCCACCATGCCCGCCGAGATCGAGCAGCTGGCTGCCGGCATCCTGCGCGACCCCGCCTTTGTCAAGGTAGACCCGGTGTCCAGCACCGTGGACCGCATCCAGCAGAGCCTGTACTATGTGGAAAAGGGCAACAAAAAGCTTTTGCTGCCGTGGCTCATCAAAAATCTGCAGCCGTCGGTGGTCAATGCGCTGGTGTTCAGCCGCACCAAGCACGGCGCGGATAAGATCGCAAAGGATCTGACAAAGCAGGGCATCCCCGCCGCCGCCATCCACGGCAACAAGAGTCAGACCGCCCGCGTCACCGCGCTGGAGGATTTCAAGTCCGGCAAGACCCGGGTGCTGGTGGCCACCGATATCGCCGCACGCGGCATTGATATCAGCGAACTTTCCCATGTGTTCAACTACGACCTGCCCGAAGTGCCGGAGACCTATGTGCACCGCATCGGGCGCACTGCCCGCGCCGGTGCGGACGGCACCGCCGTCAGCTTCTGCGCCCCGGAGGAGCAGGAGTATCTGGCAGGCATTGAAAAGCTGAACCGCCGCAAGATCCCGGTGGTATCCGGCCACCCGTGGGACGGCGTGCCCGCCCCGGTGCGCCCGGTGCTGCCCGTGCGTGGCAAAAAGCCCCGCCCCGAAGCGGAAAACTTGGCCGAAGCGCCGAAAAAACAGGCCGAAACTGCGCCCGCAAAAGCTGCAAAGACAGCTGCGCCCGCGCCGAAGCAGGAGCCGAAGGCTGCAAAGAACGCGGTGCCTGCAAAACCGAAAAAAGAGGAAACACTGATGCAAGACAGCAACGCAAAGCGCGGAGCCCGCAACGACCGCCGCGCCAACAACCGGGGCGCAAACGCCCCCAAGGAAGCGGCAGCGCCCCGCGCCCGCCGCGAGAATGCCGCCCCCGCCCGAGGCAGCAACGTCCAGCCCAAGTTTGACCCCCATTTTGTCAGCGCCCCGGAGGCTACTCCGCTGCGCCCGGCACGCAAGACCCCTGCCGCTCCGGCAGCATCTGCCATCCGCAGCGCACAGGAGCTCCAGAATAACCAGAACGCAAACCGCAGCGGCAGCCGCCGCAACGACCGCAGCGACCGGGGTGAACAGCGCAATGCCCGCCCTGCGGCCCAGAGCAATAACGCCCGCCCTGCCCGCAGCGAGCGCGGCAATGCCGGTAGCCAGAGCCGCACCGGCAGCGCACCCCGTGCCCCCAAGGCCGAGCCTGCCCGCCGCGGCCGCAATGCCGCCGCCCGGGACGAGGACCCGGGGCTGATGCTCATCAGCCGCCGCCCGCCCCAGCAGAAGTATACCAGCTTTGAGGAGTATATGGACGCCCACGGCGGTGCCACCGCACCCATTGAGGATCACAGCGAAGAAGTATGAGCCGGAACGAAGCCTTTACCCCGTGGCGGTGCCCCCTGTGCGGCGGTGCGTTGCAAGGGGAGAACGATCTGAAATGTGAAAAAGGCCACTGTTTTGACCGCGCCCGGGAGGGCTACTGGCATCTTTTGCCGGTGCAGAGTATGCGAACCAAAGCCCCCGGGGACAGCAAGGAGATGGTAGCTGCCCGCCGCGCCTTCCTGAACGCCGGATATTACGGCATCTTCGGGCAGGCGCTGGGGGAGCTGTGCCTTGCCCACGGCGTGCCCGCCGCGAAGGACGCCCCGCTGCATCTGCTGGATGCAGGCTGCGGCGAGGGCTGGTACGACCGCTGCATCGCGCAGCAGTTCGCGGCGGCAGAAAAGCCGCTGCAGCTGGCCGGGTTCGATATCGCAAAGCCCGCGGTGCGGTTGGCGGCAAAGGCGCTGCCCGCCGCGCAGTACGCGGTGGCGTCCAGCTTCAGCCAGCCGGTGCGCACCGGCTGGGCAGACGTGCTGCTGAACTGCTTTTCGCCCTTTGCACAGGAGGAGTTCAGCCGGGTGCTGCGCCCGGGCGGGCGCATGATCTACGTTGTGCCGGGGGCAGAGCATCTGTACCAGATGAAGGCCGTGCTCTACGAAAAGCCCTACAAAAACCCGGTGCAGCAGGTGGAGTACCCGGGCTTCCGCGCCATTGATGAGCGGGAGGTGCAGGGAACCATCACCGTGCCCGCCGCCCAGCTGGAAGCCCTGTTTGCCATGACCCCCTACTACTGGAAAACGCCCCGCGACGGTGCTGCCCGCCTTGCGGCTCTGCCGCAGCTGACCACTACCATCGCTTTCCGCTTTCTGGTGTTTGAAAAGCTGTAATAAGATAAAAAGGACTGCCGTGCAGAGTGCATGGCAGTCCTTTTTTGTACCCATTCTCATGCTTGTTGATTTTCACAAGAACTGACATACTAATATATCAATTTCGCACAAAAACAATAAAATCTATTTACAAGTGCATTGTATTGTGGTACGATTTGTGCGGATTTCGATGGCGTGATACAACTGGAATGTCTATCGGGCCCGGCAGCAGGGCGTTTGCTGCACAGCTTTGGGCGGCTTTGTTCTGCACAAATGAGCCGTCTGCATTTAAAAGGAGAAATGATGATGAACAGAAGAGACTTTATGAAGCTTTCCGCCGCTTCTGCCGTGACCATGGGCGCAGTGGCTGGCATGGCACCTGCATCCTTTGCTGAAAACGCTGGCGTGCACACCGATGCCGAGGTGCAGGCCATGGTGGCAGAGGAACTCCGTCTCTCCCGCGAGGTAGCCTTTTATCCGGCTGCTTTCCGGGGCGATTTTGACAAGTTCTATGTGCTGTTCCACAAGCTGTCCCGCGCTCAGTACGAGAAGGTGGACGGTGCAGCTGTGCCCGGCATCAATGCTTCTCACTACGATATGTGTGTTGCCCTGACCAATGCCCGCAAGGCGCTGCGCCAGATCAAGGACCCCAAGAGCACCGTTTGGGAAATTTGGGGAGATCAGATGGCCGTGGAATCTCCGCTGCCCACCAACTGGGAAAATTGCTACGATAACGAGGGCTTCCGTCCCTTCCTGAACCCGTACCTGCTGCGAGATCAGGGCAAGGTGAAGGGCAACGTGATCATTATTGCAGGCGGCGGCAGCACCCACCGCAACAACGTGGTGGAAGGCTACCCGGTGGCCGAGTTCTTCAACAAGAACGGCTACAACGCCTTTGTGCTGCAGCGCCGCGTCAACCCTTATGCCGCTGTGGATCAGCAGCTGGATCTGGCCCGTGCTATCCGCTACATCCGCCACAACGCCTCTGAAAAACACATCGGCAAGACCGATATCATGATCGCTGTGGGCTTCTCTGCCGGCGGCATGAATGTGATGCAGGTGGTGGCCGACCAGTTCGGCACTACGAATACCCCGGATAAGGTCTACCCCAGCTACGTCTGCGATGCTGTGGACCATGAGAGCGCCGACCTGAATGTGGCGATTCCCATCTACGGCCTGTTCGTCACCGGTCTGAACTTCACGAAGAACCCCAACCTGCCTCCGGTCTTTGGTGTTGTGGGTCAGAAAGATGGCCTGAGTGCGATGATGCTGCCCTCTCTGCCGGAGTGCGCGGATATCTTCAAGGATTTCAGCTTCTATCTGGCACCCGATGCGCCCCACGGTGTGGGTCTGGGCACTGGCACCAAGGGCTATGTGGACTACTACACCCAGATCGCCCAGTGGCCGGATATGGCTGTCAACTTCATCGAGAGCCGTCTGGGGCTGATGGAAAAGAAGATCGACATGGACTCCGTGGGCTTTGCATGGTAAGCTGCCCCGACAGGAGTACCTGAAAAACAACGACCCGCCGCATCTCTTTCAGTGCGGCGGGTCGTTGTTTGTAAAAATGTTATGTATGATACTCCATCCATTTACCCTTCCACGCATACAGGATCATGAGCAATGCGCCCAGACCCCAGCTGACGGGGTAGAGGATGAATACGCCCTCGATGCCGGAGAAGAAGGGCAGCAGGAACTGGATCCATACCACACGGAACAGGCACAGCGAGACCAGCAGCACCACCATGGGCGGGATGCTGGCACCCGTGCCGCGCACGGCACCGGCAAGGCCGTGCAGGATGCTGAGCAGGAAGTAGAACGGACAGAACCACCGCATGGCCAGCTTGCCGTAGGTGACCACGGCCTCGTCGGCGGTGAACAGGTGCAGAATGGCGTCCTGTCCGGCCAATAGCGCCGCGCCGGTGCAAAGGGTGTAGATGACCCCAATAGCAAGGGTGACCCACACCGAGCGCTTTACCCGGTCCAGACGCCCCGCACCGTAGTTCTGCCCCACAAAGGTGGTGGCAGCCATGCTGATGCTGCTCACCGGCAGGATGTTGAAGCCGTCGATCTTCATGTAGGCCGCAAAGCCCGCCATGGCGGCGGCACCGTAGCTGTTCACGCTGGCCTGCACCAGCACGTTGGAAAAGGAGATGACCATGTTCTGGATGCCGGTGGGCAGACCCACCCGGATGATGCGGCCTGCCATTTTGCGGTGCAGCCGGATGGCGGAAAGCTCCACCCGGCAGGCGTCCTCGCTTTTCATCAAAAAGCGCAGGCTCAGCACGCAGGACACCAGCTGGCTTAAGTCGGTAGCGATGGCAGCGCCCGCCACCCCCATCCGCAGCCCCACGATGAACACAAAGTCCAGCACGATGTTGGTCACCGACGCCCATGCCAGATACACCAGCGAGCGGCGGGAGTTGCCGGCGGCGTTCAGGATGCCGGCGGTCATGTTATACACCACGCTGAACAGCACCCCGCCGAAGTAGATGCGGATATAGGTCACGGCATCGGCCAGCACCTCGGCGGGGGTGTTCATGGCCACCAGCAAAGCGCGCCCGCAGGCAACGCCGCCCACCGTCAGCAAAAGCCCCATGACCACCGCAATGGCAAGGGAGGTGTGCACCGCCTCGCGGGTCTCCTTGTGGTCGCCCGCGCCCAGATACTGCGAGACCACCACGCCCGCGCCCACGGCAAGCCCCTGACTGAAGCCGATGAGCAGATAGATGGGCGACCCGCTGGAGCCCACGGCGGCAAGGGCATTGCTGCCCACAAAATTGCCCACGATGATGCTGTCGGCGGTGTTGTACATCTGCTGCAGCAGGTTGCCGAAGATCAGCGGCAGGGCAAACAGCAGCAGGCTTTTTACAATGCTGCCCTCGGTCATAAGGGTAGCGGTATTCCGTGTTTTTACGGCGGCCATGGGGTTCCTCCTCTCAGCGCAAAAAATCGCTTGTACCCCCTAGCATAGCACAAACCACGCCTTTGGACAAGGGGCGGGGCTGACGATTGAGAGTGTGCGCTCCGCAGGGAAAGATTCTGCTAGCCGAGGGATGTTCTCTTTTGACACCAAAAGAGAACCAGAAAAGTGCCAGCGATTTCGACGCGCTGGAGCCACGAAAAAGGGGCTGCTCGCCCCTTTTAACCCCAAAGAAGTGGGCTACACCGGAAAAAACTGAAGATTCACGCCTGTTCGGCGTGAAGATCTTTTAACCGTTTTTTCCGGCTCCGCCGATTCAAAGCCCCTCAGTCGCTGCGCGACAGCTCCCCCAAGGGGGAGCAGGCACGCCCACAAACTTTGTGCTTGAGCCGGAAACTTTCCCGTCATGCCAAAGGCTCCCTCCCAGAGGGAGCTGTCAAAACCGTCAGGTTTTGACTGAGGGAGTTCGTTCCAAACCCTTCCCGTGAAAAAGGGTTTCAGGAAAGTCCGCAGACTTTCCTGAAACCCGAAATAAAAAATAATTTTCCGCTGAATATGGCTAGAGCGCAGCGGAAGCCATTCTAAATCGTCTCACCCGCAGACAACAGCGGCGGCGCGGCGCTGCCGTGCAGCTTGCGGGCAAGGTAGTTTTGGGTAATCTTCACCACCGTGCCGGACAGCGCCACTACGCCGATGAGGTTCGGCAGCATCATCAGGCCGTTGAAGGTGTCGGATAGCGTCCATGCAAGGTCCAGCCGCATCACTGCGCCCGCCGGCATCAGCGCTACGAACAGCACCCGGTAAAATGTCCCAGCCCCCGCGCCGAAGAGATACTCCACGGCTTTGCAGCCGTAGCAGCTCCAGCCCAGCGCGGTGGAGTAGGCGAACAGCAGGATGCACACTGCGATGAGCTTGGACCCCAGCGCGCCAAACACGGCGTCAAAGGCATGCCCCACCAGTGCACTGCCCGCCGCCCCGGCGGCAATGCGCCCGGTGTCCAGATCCACAAAGCCGGAGGTCAGCACCACCAGCGCCGTCAGGGTGCACACCACCATGGTGTCTGCAAACACCTCAAAAATGCCCCACATGCCCTGCTGTACCGGCTCTTTTACGTTGGAAGCCGCGTGCACCATCACCGAGGAACCAAGCCCGGCTTCGTTGGAAAAAGCACCCCGCTTGAAGCCCCAAGTGACCGCCCGGGACAGCCCGTAGCCCACCATGCCCCCACCGGCGGCGCGCAGCCCGAATGCGCCCTTTACGATGGCGGCAAGCGCCGCCGGGACGGCAGTGATGTGCACCCCCACCACGGTGAGCGCACCCACGATGTACAGCAGCGCCATGGCGGGGACAAGCCGTTCTGCCACAGCAGCCACACGTTTCAGCCCGCCCAGCAAAATCACCGCCGACACTGCCGCCAGCACTGCGCCGGTAACGGCCTCCGGCACGCCAAACGCCGCTTTCAGGTTGCCTGCGATGGAATTGAGCTGGCTCAGGTTGCCGATGCCAAAGCTTGCCAGCGCGCAGAACGCAGCAAACAGCACCGCCAGCACCCGCCCCGGCTTGCCGCCAAGGCCGTCCCGCAGGTAGTACATCGGCCCGCCGCGCCAGCCGCCCGCCGGGTCTTTGCGGCGGTAGTAGATGCCCAGCACGTTCTCGGCGTAGCTGGTCATCATGCCCAGCAGTGCCATGACCCACATCCAGAACACCGCCCCCGCCCCGCCGGAAAGGATGGCGGTAGCCACCCCCACAAGGTTGCCGGTGCCGATGGTGGACGCCAGCGCGGTGCACAGGCTCTGGAACTGGCTGATGGCCTGTTCCTCGCGGGCGGTATGAGCGGTGACGCTCCGGTCGGTCAGGATGGCACCGAGGGTGTGCCGCATCCAGTAGCCCCACCGCCGCAGCTGGAAGCCCCCGGTGCGCACCGTCAGCAGCAGCCCGGTGCCGAAGAGCAGCCCCAGCCCCATTGGCCCCCACACGATGCCGTTTACGGCCTCGATTCCCCGCATGAACCGCTCTGGCATCCCATCCCCCCTTTTTTACCGTATCCTATGCAGCAGCCTTACTCCTCATGCGGTGCGGAGGGCTTTTCGGGGGCGGGTGCGGGAAGGGGTTCCAGCGTCAGCCAGAAGTCCTCCTGTTCCTCGCGGTCTTTTTTGTTGGGGTTTTCTGTTTGATCCATGCAGCATCCCTGCCTTTCTGCATAAAGGGTCGCCCGGTGGGCTATGCTTTATGCACAAAAAGGAGGCAGAGCCATGAAACACGCAAAACGCAGCGGCTGGCGTCCCTTCTGGGCGGCGCTGTGCGCCGCCCTGCTGGTGTTGCTGCCGCTGGTGGGCGGCACAGTGCTGCTCAGCCGCGCCCAGCTGCGCAGCAGTCTGCGGCAGGCCGCAAAAAGCCAGAGCGGGGTGCCCATCCGTCTGCCCAAAGCCGCCGACCGGTGCACCGTGCTGCTGTGCGTGGCAGACGAGACCCCGGGCTTTGTGCTGGCCTACCTGAACGCCGGGCAGAACTGCATCCATCTGCTGGCGGTGCCCGCCGCGCTGGAAGTGCCCTTTGGGGGCAAAAACGTCCCCCTTGCGGACTGTTACGCCGCCGCAGGACCCGCCCGCTGCCGGGAGGCGCTGGGCGAGGTGTTCGCCCTGCCGGAGGATACCGATTATCTTGCCATCGCCCCGGCGGTGCTGACAAAGCTTGCGGCGCGGTACGGCGCAGTGCGGGTGGGCTTTACCGGGGCGCTCACACCGGAGCAGCTGGCGCGGTACGGCAAAGGCACCGGGGTGCAGGGCATCTCCGCCGCCGATGCTCACAGCTTTTTAGCGGCGCTGGATGCCGATACTGCTCTTTCGCCCCGGCGCAGCGCCGCCGCCCGGGCGGCGGTGTGGGATGCGTTTTTCCGGCAGGCGCTGGAGCTGCTGCCCACCACCCTGCCGCAGGGTCTGCGGGAGGTGAGCAGCAGCCTGCTGACCAGCCTGACCGCCGTAGACCTTGCTGCACTGGAACGCACGCTGGAATTTTTAGCCACCAGCGCCGAGCCGGTGGATATCACCGCTGACGCCCTGCCCGGGGACTGGGCAGGCGGACACTATACGGTGTCCGATGCCTCTCGGGCGGCGGTGCAGAGCTTTTTCAACCTCTCCCCGGCGGCGGCGCAGTCCGCGTCCGGCAGTGAGCCATAACCCAGCACCAGCGTCCCGGCGGCAGAATGCGCCGTGCCGGTCAAATCGTAGTCGCTCAGCAGGGAACAGCGCACCCCGTACTGCCGGGCAGCAGCCCGCAGGGCGGCGTCCGGCGGCGGGTCTTTCAGCTGCGCCAGCAGGTGCAGGCCGGTGTGCAGCCCCGCAAGGGTCAGCTCTTCCGGTGCAAAGGAGGTGCGCAGCGCCGCCACCAGCGCATCCCGGCGGGCTTTGTAGGCGGTGCGCTCCCGCGCTAAGTGCCGGGTGAAATACCCCCCGGTGATAAAGCGCGCCAAGGTCTGCTGCTCAAACCGCCCTACCGTGCCGGAGTACAGCCGGTACTTGGCCTGCCATGCGCCCAGCAGCTGCCGGGGCAGTACCATGTAGGCGATACGGATGCCCGGGGCAAGGCTGCGGGAGCAGGTGGACAGGTACACCACCGGGCCGTCTGCGCCCGCCATGCCCTGCAAGCTGGGCAGCGGACGGGTGTCGAAACGGAACTCGGAGTCGTAGTCGTCCTCAATGATGTACCGCCGCCCCGGGGCGCGGGCTGCCCAGTGCAGCAGCTCGGCCCGGCGTCCGGCGGGCATGGTGACCCCGGTGGGGAACTGGTGGCTGGGAGTGACGTAGCACACCGCCGCATCGCTGGCGGAAAGAGCCGTCAGCGACAGGCCGTCCGCGTCCACCGGCAGGCAGCGGCAGGGCACGCCGTTGTTTTCCAGCACCTGCCGGGCGCGGGGGTAGCCGGGAGTCTCCACGGCAGCAGGGCCGGGCAGCAGCGGTGCCAGCAGCCCCAGCAGATATTCCAGACCTGCACCCACCACCAGCTGCTCCGGGTCGCACTGCACGCCCCGGTACTCGGCCAGATACTCTGCCAGCGCCTGCCGCAGAGCAGCGTCGCCCCGGGCATCCCCGGGGGTGAGCAGTTCCGGCGCAGAGTACAGCAGTTCCTTTTGCAGCCGCGCCCATGTGCGGAAGGGAAACAGCCCCGGGTCCACGCCCCGGGTAGATAAATCGAACTGCACCGGCGGGGCGGTGTCGGCGGGGTGCGCTGCCACCGGCGCAGAGGGCGCGGCGGGCGGCTGCACCCCCTGCGGCAGGGCAAGATACTCCTGCACCGTGAAGCCGCTGCGCTCCCGGGCGGTCAGGTAGCCCTCGGCTGCCAGCATCTGGTAGGCGGTGTCCACTGTGTTCACCGAGACCGACAGCTCTGCCGCCAGCCGCCGCTTGCCGGGCATCCGGGTGCCCGCCGTCAGAGTGCCCGCCCGCATCTCGGCGGCAAGGCTGCGGTAAAGCTGCTCGTACAGCGGCACCGCCGAGGCCGGGTCCAGTGCCGTGGTCAGATGTACCATAGAATGTCCCTCCCATCTGGGTATTGCGTCAAACTGACCCCATAAAAAAACTTTGTTCTGGGTATTTTCATGGGGTCAGTTTGGCGTATAATAGGAGCATACCCGCTGAACACCCAAATGTCAAGTGGTTTTGTGGGGTTATCGGCGTGATTGGAGGGAAAGTATCATGTCTACTACTGCAATGTGGCTGCTGCTGGCAGTCGTCGTTATCCTGATCCTGTTTTTCAGTGTGCTGTACAAGCGTCGCTTTACGGTGCACGAGCTGGCGCTTACCGGCGTGATGGCTGCGCTGAGCCTTGTGGCCTACCTGTTCTTCCGCATCCCGTTCTACGGCGGCTCCTCGTTCCATCTGGGCAACACCTTTACCGCCCTGACGGCGCTGCTGCTGGACGGCGTGTCCGGCGGCTTGGCGGGTGCCATCGGTCTGGCGCTGGCAGATATCCTTGCCGGTGACCCGGGCTACGCTATTACCACCTTCGTGCTCAAGTTCATCATCGGCATCACCTGCGGTGCCGTGGCACATAAGGTGTTCAAGCTGCGGGATCAGGATCGTCACAGCGCCGGGTATCTGGTCAAGGTGATCGTCTCTGCGGGTTCCGGTCTGCTGCTGAACGTGTTCACTGACCCCTTCCTTGGCTACTTCCGCAACGTGTACATCTTTGGGCAGGAGTACACCGTGGCACAGGCGCTGACCAAAATTGCCGGCGGCGTCACCTTTGTGAACAGTGTGGCTTCCACTGCCTGCGCCGTGGTGCTGTATCTGGCACTGCGCCCCGCGCTGGAGCGTGCAAAGCTGCTTTCCAAGGGCGAGTAAAAATAAAAAGGGATCCTGAAGCGCCAGCTGGCGCTTCAGGATCCCTTTTTTGTTACCGCTTTCGGTTGCAAAGGTGCTTTGCGGCGTCCCGCCCGGCGGCAAGGCCGCTGCCGAACGCCCAGTGCAGGTTGAAGCCGCCGCAGCTGCCGGCGCAGTCCAGCGTTTCACCCACGAAGTACAGCCCCGGACAGCCCTTGAACTGGAAGGTGGGTTCCACCTCGGTCAGGGCAAGCCCGCCGCCGGTGGTCTGTGCCTGCCGCCAGCCGCAGGGGGCAAGCCCCTCGAACCGCCAGTGCTTGGCGGTGTGGGCAAGCTTCTGCCAGCTGCCTGCGGGCAGGGCGTGGGGGGCAGTATCCGGCAGGGCAGCGGCAGCCCAGAGGGCGCGGCCAAGCTTGCCGTGCAAAAGCCCCAGCCAGAACGCCGCCGCCGTGTCCTCGGCAAGCAGCGGTGCACGCGCCGCAAACAGGGCGGCAAGCTCTGTCTCCGGCACAGCGGGGAAGAGATCAAGTTCCACCGCCGGGTGCTTCGGGCTGCGCCCGGGGGCAAGCAGGCCGGACAGCTGCATGATGCAGATGCCGGAAAGCCCGTAGTCGGTAAACTGTACCTCGCCCATTTCTTCTGCCAGCACCCGGTCGCCGTCCAGCAGGCGGGCGGCGGCTTTGGCGCGGATGCCCGCAAGGCTCTTGTTCGGCTTTGCGCATTGCAGGGCGGTCAGGCAGGGGTAAAGGGGGCGCATCTGCCCGCCGCAGTCGGCGGCAAAGCGGGTGCCGAAGCCGTCCGTGCCGAACTGCGGCCCGGCGGCGCCGCCCATGGCGCAGATAACGGCATCTGCCCGCAGGCTTTCGGTGCCGCCCTCGGCGGTGGTAAACTGCACCGCGTAGCCGCCCTTGCTCTGCCGCAGGGTGCTTACCGTGCAGCCGGTGCGCAGCTGTACGGTGTGCCGCTGCAAATGCAGTTCCAGCAGCGCCAGCACGTCGGCGGCCTGATTGGAATAGGGGTACACCCGCCCGGCCTCATCGGTGCGGGTGTACAGCCCCAGCTGCTCAAACCACGCCAGCGGCGCGGCGGCATCCACCGCCGCCAGCAGGGGGCGCAGTGCGGCGGGGTCGGCGGTGAAGTACTTTTCCGGCGCAATGGCGGTGTTGTCCAGATTGCAGCGGCCGTTGCCGGTAGCCAGCAGCTTTTTGCCCACCTTGGGGTTGCGCTCCAGCACCGTGACGCGGACAGCGGGCGCGGCCTGTGCAGCCGCCAGCGCAGCGGCCAGTCCGGCGGCACCGCCGCCCAGAATAAGGATGTGTGCCATGCGGACACCTGCTTTCTTTGGGTTTATTCCTATTTATTGTAGCAGAACCCCGCCCGGAACGCAATGCGGCGGGCAAAGCAAAAAATGTGCTGCCGGTATAATTTGCCGCCGCTGACAGATACTACATACAAAGGAAACCGCAAGGAGGGCAAAATAATGAAAGCAACCGGTATCGTGCGCCGCATCGACGAGCTTGGCAGGGTGGTGATCCCCAAGGAGATCCGCCGCACCCAGCGCATCCGGCGGGGCGACCCGCTGGAGATCTTTACCACCGGCGATGGGGAAGTGATCTTTAAAAAGTACTCGCCCATGGGCGAGGTGAACACCCTTGCCGCCCAGCTGGCAGAGGTGCTCAGCCGCCAGTTTGCGCTGACCGCCTTTGTGTGCGACAGGGACCGCATTCTGGCGGTCAGCGGCAGCGGGCGGCGGGAGCTGACCGACCGCAGCATCAGCCAGCCGCTGGAAAAGCTGATGGAAGCCCGCAAGCCCTACCAGAGCCCGGGCAACCCGGAAAAGACCCTGCTGCCCTGCGAGGGCGCACCCCGGGTGCTGCTATGCGCCGCGCCGGTGCTGGCGGGCGGGGACGTGACCGGCGCGGTGGGTCTGTTGACCGAGGACCGCGCCGCCTGCCCGGAGGACGCCCAGTGCAAGGCGGTGGCAGTGGCAGCGGCCTTTCTGGCAAAGCAGATGGAGGAGTGAAAACACCGCCGCCCGGCCTGTGGAGACAAGCCGGGCGGCGGTGTACATGAAAGGATGAATGTGAGGATGATTAGTTTGTGATGGTCACAGGCACCTTTTTCAGGCTGTTCCATGCGCGGATGATGCGGGCATTGGTCACATTGGTGTCCGGGCCGAAGGTTGCGCCGTAGTCGGAGAGCAGACCCTGCTCCACGCACCAGCGGGCGGCCTTCTGCTGCTCGATATTGTCAGCGGGGATATCGGTATACAGTGCGGTGCTTACAGGGTCGGGCTTGCCGGCAGTCGTCCACAGGACGTTTGCCAGCTCCTGACGGGTGGAGGGGATAAAGCCGCCCGGCAGCGCATAGTGCAGATACAGGGAAGTGCCGTTGATATAAGCGACATAACCCAGACCCGCAGTGCCCAGAACCACGCCAAGTGCGGCTGCGCCGGAAGAGAACGCAGGGTCAAGCTCGCCGGGGTCGTCCGTTGGGGGTGCCGAAGGCTCCTCGGTCACCAGCACGATCTTTTCAAAGCTCTGTACAGGGATCTGGTAAATGTAGCTGTCACTGTCGCTGTCAAGGACGGGGACGCGTTCATCGTCTGCAAGGTAATAGAGCAGTTTGGTATTGGTCTTTACGGTAATGGTGTTGGGCTGCGCAGGTGATCCGCTGGGGACATAAAGACTGCTGTAGCCCTTTTCAGACCAGTCTCCATTTACAGGCACATGGAAGGCTCTGCAACTCTGATCGCTCACAGAGGTAAAGGAGATGTCGCTGCCGTTCGGCACAGTGGGCTCGCTCACAAAGTAGCCGCCGGTGATCTGAAGATTGGGCAGGTTGGTGATGTTGCTTACATCCACATCTTTGGTAAACAGGCCGCCGCTGATGCTAAGCGTGCCGGAGTAACCTTCTGCGGCAGAAACCTTTCCGTCAAACAGGCCGTCGATGATGGTGGGGTAGAACGCATGAGCATTGAGCTCTATACCCTTTTTAAAGGTTCCACCCTCAATTGTGACCCCGTCGGGGGACTCGTTCATCTCGACAACTTCCTCAAAGGTGCCGCCGGAGATGGTGCCGCCGTAGTTATTCACAGGCTTTTGGAAGGTGCCGCCGGAGATGTCTTTGGAGTTGTACACCGATCCTTGGAAGGTGCCGTCGGAGATGGTGTCGTGGTTGTACACCTCCCCTTGGAAGGTGCCGTCGGAGATGGTGCCCTCGTTGTAGGCTCTTCTGCCGACGGTGCCGCTGTTAAATTCGGCATCTTTACGAATATCGAGATCTGTCTGCAATGCGCTTTCAGCCCCGGGCTCCGAAGAGGGCTGCAGGGTGAAGGTGCCGTCGTACAAGAACAAGGTAGTGGAGTTTGCGGAGTAGAACCAATGGTCATAGTCACCTTCGCTTTCGGGCATGCCTCCGGCGTTCAGGTCGATGGTAAAGCTGTCGGAGGTGCTGTTCTCTGCGTCCAGATCACGGCTGCTGCGGGTGGCGGCTTCCTCCTCGGTGCTGCGGGAGGCGTCGGCCTCCTGTACAAGGGGTGCAGCCTTTTTGGCCGTGGTCTGGGCGGGTGCATCGAACACCGGGGCAGCTGCCAGTGCAGACACCGGCAGCAGGGACAGCAGCATACTGCCGGTCAGCAGGATGCTTACAATGCGTTTGACTTTCATAAAGTTTCGCTCCTTTCGTGTGGGGTTTATACGGGGGTATCGTTACCACAAATATACCACAAATTGGGCAAAAACAAAAGAAATTCTGCGCGAATGGGGGTTAAAACTGCGCGAATGGCTGAAAAAGGGGGGACGAACCCTCTCAGGCGCTCCCGCGCCAGATTCCCCCTTTTGTCACCTGGGGTGACATCTTCCCCCGGAGCGGGGGAAGTCTTTCCTCTCAGGGAGAGCCAAGCCGTTAGGCTCGTTGCTAAAGTATTAGGTATAACGAGGAAGCTTCCGGCAGTGCCCGCTCCCCCTCGGGGGAGCTGTCGCGCAGCGACTGAGGGGCTTTTAATGGAGAAGCGAAAAAAGCGTTAAAGCGATAGCGCCGACTGGCGCAGCGCTAGC